>ERZ791872.57-NODE-57-length-133102-cov-7.338256_pt1 | contig 133102 bp, 124 predicted proteins | sample MGYA00510279_ERZ791872 | MGnify/ENA primary metagenome ERZ791872 (study PRJEB30046, sample SAMN00792103) | human gut metagenome | study: EMG produced TPA metagenomics assembly of the A metagenome-wide association study of gut microbiota in type 2... | reverse complement strand
CTGAGTTTTCGGATTTGAATCTATGCCCAATTAACAACCGTCAGGGAATTGTAATCGATGGTGAAGGTTCAAAGGTTATTTGCAAAGACTAATTTGAAAATTCCTGTTTTTGAAACTGTAAAATCGGAAGCTGAGGAGATAGACTATTGAGAACATATGAGAATAAAGACGAGCTTAAAAACGAGATAAATAAAAGCTTTGCAAAGTATATTTCAGAATTTAATGATATTCCTGAGCATTTAAAAGATAAGAGAATTGATGAGATTGATCGAACTCCGGCTGAAAATCTTGCTTATCAGGTTGGCTGGACAACTCTTGTTATTAAATGGGAATCAAACGAAAGAAAGGGTATTCCTGTCAAAACTCCTTCGGATAATTTTAAGTGGAATCAGCTTGGCGAATTATATCAATGGTTCACAGATACATATGCTCAGCTGTCACTGCAAGAATTGAAAGACAGATTGAATGAGAATATCAACTCTATTTATGCAATGATTGATTCTCTGAGTGAGGAAGAATTATTTAAACCACATATGAGAAAATGGGCTGATGAAGCAACTAAAACAGCTGTCTGGGAAGTATACAAATTCATACATGTTAATACAGTTGCTCCGTTCGGGACCTTTAGAACCAAGATTAGAAAATGGAAAAAGATTGCACTATAACTTCAAGTTTACCCAAATGACAACAGACAGGAAACTTGATATTTTTGTAACAAAGGCATCAATATCTCTCCCATAATTCAAATAAATAACATAATTGAGGCACGGAGTATCAATTCCGTGCCTCAATTGTTTTATCCGGATTACCTTTCTGTTGTAAAATAAAGGGCGTTATTTCAGTGCAGATATAATTTTGAAATATGGCTTGAAAAGGCTGTAATATTTCAGACCATCTGTCTCACCGTAGCTCTTTGTGATGGCAGATCTTATGCCATTGAGATTCTTTGTTTTATTCCTGTTTTTTTCAAGAAAATCAACAAAATCTCCGGGATCATTAATATCACTATGAGCGAAAATTATACCTGTAAAACGCTCTACCTTCTTTTTACGCGTGAGCCTTTCAGGCGTATAAGAGTAGGATTTGTCTTTTATGGTTTTATAAATTGTCTGACCCTGTTTCATACCATAAACATGAACCAGTGTCTCATGAAGCTTGAGCAGATTGTCTTTTCCCATGCAGTTTAAGAAAGAATCTACCTCAAAATGGTCGAAGTCTTCGGATGCTGCCGATACTTCAGAAATATCTGATGTATCAATGCTGTCCGTTGAGGATTTAGCCTCATCTGCTTCGTTTTTATTTGAGCTGTTACCAGAACCGTTATGAGGTGTCTGTTCGTCAGTGAATGGTAAGTCATCATTAGTCATAAGCTTATCACTTGACGGTAAATCATCGTTAGCCGCAAGCTCATCACTTAACGGTTCATTGTCTGTATAGCTGCTATGATTGCCATCGAAAAGTTCATTCAGATTATAAGACTTTGCAGTGATAGCATCATTATCATTATCGGTATCGATGTTTGTATCGATATTGGTATTGGTGTTATCTTCCTTAAACGGAATATCTGCGACCACCTGATACTTGATGTTTTTCCTTCGCTGGACAGCCTGTTTGCAGAAATTAACATTGAATCTGCGCACAGCGTATCCCTTATCTTTCCAAAATCTGACAGCAGGGTCATAGCCTGTGTCGTTGCTCATTATGATGTACTCATCAGCACATGAGGCTGCTGATACATCTGCTGCGTCTGTGACGATAGGAGTAGCTGAAGAATTACTTTCACTGTGGGTATCGTTACGTCCCATCAGATAACCCATATAGGATACCAGCTGAAAATCAAGGGCATTCGTTCCCTCATAGCATTCCTCAAATCGTACATTAATACTGTTATTTTCCATAAGCCTGATGACTGACATGTATGACATGTGAGGTGATTTTTTGGTATAAAAAACTATGATTTCATCGTCCTCATCTGCCATATCAAACAGCATCAGCCAGTTGTCGTTGACATTTTCGCTGTCTACTAAAAAGTGTCTGATAATAATCACCATTAATCCGGACAAAGGTATTGTAGCATGTGTAGGAGAAAATGGCAAATAATATAGATTTAAGTAAATGTTAACAATACAAAGAGTGCAACATATGATATAATTTTAATATATTTTGAAAATGAAGGGGAGATAGATTTGACAGATATTGATGAAGTTAATAATGTGATACAGGAAACAGATGAAGAAGCATATGAAGAAACATATGCGTTGGACTTTGAATTTACAGAGGAAAAGGAATATAAAACAGTACAGAAATATGAGCTTGTGACGATTCTATCGTATCTTATAGGTGTCAGAAATGAGATACTTGATGATATGTGCAGTGATGAGTATGTGGAGCTTTTAAACAGCTTAAGAGAAAGTACAAATGCGAGGATACTCAGATATCTGTGTAAGGCACGTACAAGTCTGCTGCGCAACTATAAAAAAACAGACAATGAAATAAAATATAATCTGGGTAATATAAACAGGATGGAGTGGTTTGATGCAGAGAATATAAATAAGCTTGAGAGCTGGGAAGTGCATATTATATTGTATAATGCATCGGCTGACAAGTATTGCGTACATATTAACAAGCTGATAAATGAGCACGTGGATGCATGCAAAAAGCTTTTCCCAGACTGGGTAAAATGGGAGTATATCAGGGATTTGTTTGTTATAGCGGATTATGAAAAGCCAAAGAAGCTAAAGGCAGAGTTTACTGTCTATAAAGAGCACAGAAAAGAGTATCCGTACGGGATGTACATTCACTGGCGCCCGGATGGCAGGGGAAATCTGCTCAATTCCGACGGCCGTATATTAAAGACAATATACAGACAGCATGGTGATTATTTCAATGACGGTTCAAAATACAGGGATGCAGTGGAAGATACAAAGGAAAATATATATGAGTTTATCCGTGAAAGTATGCGTGTTGTGATAGTTGTGGATTGTGAAAATTCTGATGTATACAAGCTGTATGGAGTATTAAAAAACTTAAATTCTGAGCAAATGTCCAAAATAGAAAAAATTATACTTTATGATGATTATCATACATCCTGTGGATGGGACTGGCTGGAAAAATTCATACATATCCCTGTATTCCACGAGGAGGTGGAACGTGTGACAGACCGAAAGTCGCTTGTTGATATAAAGATGACTGCGGGAGTGTGTGAGGCGTATTATAAGGACAACATAGACTCGTTTATTTTGTGCTCAAGTGATTCGGATTACTGGGGACTTATTTCATCGGTAAAGGATGCTCATTTCCTCGTGATGTACGAATATAGCAAGTGCGGACAGCCAATCAAGGATGCACTTACAAAACGATGTATATTTCATTGTTCAATAGACGATTTCTATACAGGAAATGCAAGTGATTTAAAGAAAAAAGTCATGATAAGTGAATTGAAAAATCTGACAAATGATATTGTCGGAAAAAATGGCTGGGAGATGACAAGACAGATATACGAGAGGACTAAAATCACATCGACAGAGCGAGAAATGAAGGATTTTTACAATAAATATGTTAAGTCATTGAGGTTAAAAATTAATGAGGACGGAGTATTCGAGATTGTGGTCAATGAATATTGATTATTGTAAAACTGATTTATGTAATTATTGTCGGCCACACATGTATTGTGTGAAGGTTAAGCCTTATTTTAGCGGAAAGAGTGGGAAAGTATGATGAAACCGATGCTTGAAATCTGCTGCGGCAGCTTTTCAGATGTGAAAACAGCATATGAAAATGGTGCAGACAGGGTTGAACTCAACAGCGCCCTATACATGGGCGGGCTGACACCGACACTCGCCAATTTAATATATGCAAAGGGAAAATGCAATATACCGGTAGTGACAATGGTTCGTCCAAGGGGCGGTGGATTTTGCTATTCGGACGAAGAATACGACACTATGCTTATGGATGCAAAAATTCTTTTAGAGCATGGGGCAGATGGTATTGCGTTTGGATTTCTGACAGAGGAAAAAATGCCTGATGAAAAGCGCACGAGGGAAATGATAGAGCTCATTCATGAGTATGGCAAAGAGGCAGTGTTTCACCGCGCCTTTGACTGCACAGATAACCAGGATAGTGCAGCGGAGAAGCTTATTATGCTTGGCACAGATCGTATCCTCACAAGCGGTGGCGCAGCAAATGTATGGGATGGCAGAAAACAGCTTAAGCATCTTCAAAATCAATATGGAAAGGATATTGCTATTCTGGCCGGAAGCGGGGTGAATGATACCAATGTGAGAGCACTTATCGAATACACAGGTATTACACAGGTACATAGCTCGTGTGGCTCATGGAAGTGTGATGTGACAGCAGCGGGTAATGCAGTGGATTTTTCGTATGATGAAGCGATGAAAAACTGCTATCAGTGTGCGGATGCAGGTAAGGTTAGGAAGCTTGCGGAAGAGGTAAGTGGAGTGTAATATTAAAGCAAAAGATTATAGAAGTTCGGAGGAAACAATTAATGGCAGAGCAGGAAAACAGTAAGGATTTAATCAGTGTACTTTGGAGTGGCGCTGATGTACTTCGTTCTAAAATGGATGCGAATGAATATAAGAATTATCTTTTGGGAATTGTATTCTATAAATACCTATCAGATTCATTTTTGATTAGAGTATATGATTTGATAAATGATGAGAAACCGGAATCGCTCAAGGTGGCACTTGAGGCATATAAAAATGAGTTGAAGGGTGAATATGCTAATGATTTGCTTGATGAATTAAAGCAGGATCGTAAATATGTAATTGAGCCTGAGCTTACATATACATGTTTTGCAGAGGATGCAAGGAATAATTGCTTTAATCGTGAGCAATTACAGAAAGCATTCAATAATATTGAGCAGAGCGGAGAGTTGTTTGTGGATTTGTTTTCCGACATTGATTTGTATTCAAGCAGGCTTGGAGCGGGAGACCAGAAACAAAGTGATACAATTGCAGAACTGATAAAAGTAATAGACCAGGCGGATTTGCTCAATTCCGATGGTGAAATACTTGGAGATGCATATGAATATCTGATAGGACAGTTTGCGTCAGAGACTGGTAAGAAGGCGGGAGAATTCTATACACCACAGGCAGTATCAAAAATTCTTACTAGAATAGCAATAACAGGACAGGAGAATGTGAAAGGTTTGTCAATCTATGATCCATGTATGGGCTCAGGTTCGCTGCTTCTTAACGCAAAGAGATACTATAAAGGTGATACAAACTATATAAAGTATTATGGACAGGAACTGAACATGTCTACATATAATCTGGCGAGGATGAATATGTTCCTGCATGATGTAGCTGCGGAGAATCAGAATCTGCATCATGGAGATACTCTTGATGCAGACTGGCCAACTGGTGAGGAAACTGACTTTCACATGGTACTTATGAATCCGCCGTATTCTGCAAAATGGAGTGCTGCATCAGGATTTTTACAGGACGAAAGATTTTCAGAATATGGTGTTTTGGCGCCAAAATCAAAGGCTGATTATGCATTTTTACTTCATGGACTTTATCATCTGAAAAGCAATGGAACAATGGCCATCGTTTTGCCACATGGAGTGCTTTTCAGAGGTGCAGCAGAGGGAAAAATAAGAGAAAAGCTTCTTCGTTCAGGAAACATATATGCGGTTATAGGACTGCCGGCTAATTTATTTTATAATACGTCTATCCCTACATGTATTGTTGTACTTAAAAAGCATAGAGATGGTAGAGATGTACTGTTTATTGATGCGTCAAAGAAGTTCATTAAGGGCAAAAAACAAAACGAAATGTCAGACGAGCATATTGATGAAGTTATAGATTTGTATAACAGAAGGGAAACTGTAGACAAAGAATCCTATCTGGCAAGCTTTGATGATATTGAAAAGAATGATTTCAACCTAAACATACCGCGATATGTAGACAATTTTGAAAAGGAAGAGGAAGTCGATATAAATGGTCTGCTCGAGGATATGCAAAAAACAGATGACGAGATAGGAAAGGTCGAAGGTGAGTTTGTGAATCTGCTAAAAGACCTGACATCGTCCGATGAAAATATAATGGCATCGTTGAATCGTTATATTGATATGATTGAGGGGTGATTTGTATGGAAAATCCAAAGATTAGATTTAAAGGGTTTACTAAGGATTGGGAACAGCGTAAGTTGGGGGATGTATTCGAGCAGACATCGAATTTGGTAAATCCCAAGGAAGATGAAATAGAACTTTGGAGTTTAACTGTCGAAGATGGATTAACAAAGAAATCTGATAGATATAACAGAGAATTTCTTGTAAAGAAAGATGATAATTTTAAAGAAGTTCGTCCTGGAGATATTGTATATAATCCAATGAACATGACATTGGGAGCAGTTGGATATAATGGAATGGCGAAAAGTGTTGCAGTTTCGGGCTATTATACCACCATGGTTGCCAAGGAGAATTATGATACATATTACATTAATACGTGGCTAAAAAGTCCACTGGCAATACGTTTATATCGAACATATGCAACTGGTTCACTGATAGAAAAACAAAGAGTGCAGTTTCCTACGCTTTCTATCATTCCGGTGACATTTCCTAAATACGAAGAACAGACAAAGATTGGAAGTTATTTTCATTCCCTTGATAACCTCATCACTCTTCACCAGCGAAAGTGTGAACAGACAAAAAAATTGAAAAAATATATGCTTCAAAAAATGTTTCCTCAAAATGGAGCAAAAGTTCCAGAAATTAGATTTGATGGATTTACTTACGATTGGGAACAGCGTAAGTTGGGAGATATGGGTTCTACTTACACGGGATTATCTGGTAAAACAAAAGAGGATTTTGGGCATGGAGATGCAAAATTCATAACTTATATGAACGTATTTTCTAATCCTGTTGCAAATTTAGATATGACAGAATCTGTTGAAATTGATTCAAAACAAAATTGTGTTAAAGCTGGAGATGTTTTTTTTACTACGTCATCTGAAACACCAGAAGAAGTAGGAATGTCGAGTGTAATGCCTGAAAATGCTGATAATATCTATCTTAATAGTTTTTGCTTTGGTTACAGACCAACAGAGAAATTTGATTTAAATTATCTTGCGTATGTACTCCGGACAGAATCATTCAGAAAAGAAATGACCTTCTTAGCACAAGGAATATCAAGGTACAATATTTCAAAGAATAAAGTAATGGAAGTTGAAATTCCGATCCCATCATTGGACGAACAGAGCAGGGTTGGACAATATTTCAAGAACTTGGATACCCTCATCACTCTTCACCAACGTAAGTGCGATGAACTTAAGAAAATGAAAAAATATATGTTACAAAATATGTTTATATAATCATTTGATATTAGAGTTATGAGATCTCTTGAAGGAAGGGAGGGTTAAGAATGTCACAGGAAATTAAAATGGATACAATAATTTTATATCACGGTTCTCCTAACAAAATAGTAACACCGGTATTTGGCGGTGGAGATGATAAACATGATTATGGTCGTGGATTTTATCTGACAGAAAACATAGATTTAGCAAAAGAATGGGCGGTTTGCAGACCTAATGAACAGAATGGATGGGTTCATAAGTATGAGTTAGATACAAGGAATCTAAAAATTTATGATTTTCAGGAGAAAGATGTTTTATCGTGGCTTGCAGAGCTTATGAAACATCGCGATGCTGCTGATTCCAAGCGTTATAGGATGCTTGCAGCAAAATTTATTTATAAATATGGTATTGATACCGATGCATATGATGTGATAAAGGGATGGCGCGCAAATGCATCATATTTCTACATTGCAAAAGAATTTGTCCGAGATAATATTGATATAGATATTCTTGAAGAATTGCTTTCGTTAGGCGGATTGGGGATTCAGTATTGTATTAAGACAGAAAAAGCATATGCAAATTTACGCGAGATAGAAAGTGATTTACTTCAAGTTGAATACAATGAATTTAACAATAAGTATAATCAAAGAGATATTGAAGCAAGAAAAAAAATGCGTAATTTAGTAGATTCAGATGCAAATAAGGTTACGAATGTTTTTAGTACATTGTTTTAGAGGTGAGAAAATGGGCGCATATTCAGAAGCGTATCTAGGTGACGTGGTGGAAAATCAGGGAAAATTATTTGATTTTGTGGCACATTCTTATCCGGATAGTGATACAGAAGATTTTATAAATACGTATATGAAAAGTAAAACCAGAAAAAGTATTGACGATGCGATGGCTTATGTTAATACTATGGATGCGAAAGAGCTTTGGAATTACTTTTCAGATACAGAAAAATATAAGTTAAAGCAGGGGAAGGCAATCGAGGGGTTTATGCCGGATTGGATTGGTGAATTTTATGCTTATTATCAGTGGTATTATGATATTCCAAGCGCAGAGATAATAAATAAAGTATCTGTTGATTTCCTTAGGAAAGCTTATTATGGACTTCATGATTTAGAACTTGATTTGGCAGTAAAAAAGGTAGGTAAAGTATAAATGAATATAGTTTGTTTTCATAATCCGGATGAGGAAAATGGATACCTCAGTAACTGGTATTTAAGTGAATTTGAATGTGGTGGAATAAGATTTTCATCAATGGAACAATACATGATGTATCAAAAAGCAAATTGTTTTGGCGATACAAAAATAGCGGAGAAGATTCTTCAAACTACAGATGTTGCACAAATTAAGGATTTGGGAAGAAAGGTTTCAAATTATAATGAAATAATCTGGAATGGAAAGAGACAGATTGTTGTTTACAATGGACTTTGTGCAAAATTTCAAAATCCCAAATTGAAATCCGAACTAAAAGCTACAGGAGATGCGGTTTTAGCGGAATGTGCTGTGAGGGACTGCATATGGGGGATTGGATTGTCGATGACAGATTCTAAAAGACTGGAAATGGAAAAGTGGAGAGGACAGAATCTGCTTGGATTTTCACTTATGATGGTGAGAGATGAAGTATAAAATGTGAAAAAATATGATTACTTTTAAGAGCATTCATCCGTGCTTTTAATTAATTTTAGGCGTGGGACAATTTGACTCACGTCTTTTATATTATAAGTGATGAAAAGGGGCATCACTCGTTATTAGCGTAAGTCCATTGTGATATGGTGAATAAAAGCAAAAGTTTGGGAACAGCGTAAGTTAGGAGAGGTACTAATTAGTTTGCAGAATAATACTCTTTCCAGAGCGGACTTATCTAATGAAACAGGCATTGCAAAGAATGTCCATTATGGAGATGTACTTATTAAGTTTGGAGATGTCTTAGATGTAAGTAGAGAGCAACTTCCAATGATTAAGGATGAAAAGATATTGGACAAATACAAAGCATCATTCTTGCAAAATGGAGATGTGATTATTGCTGATACAGCCGAGGATACTACCGTCGGTAAATGTAGTGAAATAGCGGGATTGAGAGATGAAGTTGTTCTGTCTGGACTGCATACTATTCCATATAGACCAGTGGAAAAATTTGCTACTGGCTATTTGGGATATTATCTAAATTCCGGTGCTTATCATGATCAGTTGATACCGTTGATGCAAGGAATAAAAGTTACATCAATTTCAAAATCTGCTATGCAAGATACAGACATTGTTTATCCTAAATCAACAGAAGAACAAGCTATGATTGGAAGCTATTTTCAATCCCTCGACCACCTCATCACTCTTCACCAACGCCAGACAGATTTTTATAAAAAACCCAATTTCTACTTTATCTCATCGTAAGCCAATAAAAAAATATAAATGTTGAAAACGATTGGGAACAGCGTAAGTTGATAGATTATCTTGAGGTATCATCTGAAAAGAATAGAGATAATCGTTTCACAAAAGAGGATGTTCTATCGGTTTCAGGTGAATATGGAATTGTAAATCAGATTGAATTTCAAGGTCGTTCATTTGCAGGTGCATCGGTTTCGAATTATGGTGTTGTGGAAAACGGAGATGTTGTATATACAAAGTCACCATTAAAATCTAATCCATACGGAATAATCAAGACAAATAAGGGAATTCCGGGTATTGTATCAACCTTATATGCAGTTTATAAGCCAAAAGAAATAACGGATTCAAAGTTTGTACAGATTTATTTTGAACTTGATTCCAGAATGAATTCTTATATGCATCCGTTGGTAAACAAAGGTGCAAAAAATGACATGAAAGTTTCAGCAGAGAACGCTTTAAAGGGGATGGTTTCTTTTCCTAAAAAAGATGAACAGGAAATGATTTCATTATATTTTTCCACCATCGACCACCTCATCACTCTTCACCAGCGCCAGCACAAATTACATCTGAACATGCTTTTATAAACTGTTTTTTATCGTAAGTAACATCGTATCTATACAATGGTTACCATAAATTTGACAACGAATCAAACATAAACCAACCTCAAACAAAGCAAGCCTAATTATGGTTACATCAGCGTAAGCAGTACTAATAAAGGAGGTAGCGTATGCTAGAGGATATGAGCAAGGATGCATTATTTTACAACTATTACGCACAGTGGATAGAAGTGTATAAGAAAGATGCAATTCGTGAAGCCACTATGGCAAAGTACAGGATGACTCAAAAGTGGGTGGAGAAGCTGGCTCCGGAGCTTAAGGTTTGTGAGCTGACAAGGACCGCGTATCAGAAGATACTAAATGATTACGCAAAGGAGCATGAGAGACAGACAACACTTGACTTCCATCATCAGCTAAAGGGTGCGGTAATGGACGCTGTGGATGAGGGGCTGATAGAGCGTGATCCGACCAGAAAGGCTATCATCAAGGGTAAGACACCACGTGAGAAAAAGATTAAATATCTCAATCAGTTTGAGTTGCATACTTTGATAGCTGATCTGGATATAAAGGAAGAGCCGAACTGGGACTGGTTTATTTTGCTTGTAGCAAAGACAGGGATGCGTTTTTCAGAGGCGCTTGCTATCACACCGAAGGATTTTGATTTTGGAAGGCAAACTCTTTCTATAAGTAAGACGTGGGATTATAAGGGTAAGGGAGGTTTTCTACCGACGAAGAATAAGTCATCTGTGAGAAAGATTCAGATTGACTGGCAGATAGTAGTAAAGTTTTCTGAGTTGATAAAAGGGTTGCCGGAGGACGAGCCTATATTTGTAGGAGAGGAAAAGATTTATAATTCAACCGTCAATGACGCTCTCACCAGACACTGTAAGGCCTGTGGGATATCGGAGATTTCCATTCACGGACTTAGACATACGCATGCGTCGTTGCTTTTGTTTGCCGGTGTTTCTATAGCCAGTGTGGCGCGCAGATTGGGGCATGCGAGTATGACAACAACGCAGAAAACATATCTGCATATCATTCAGGAACTGGAGAATAAGGATGTGGATCTGGTAATGAGGACTTTGTCAGGACTGTAATGTAGCTTTTTAAACAATATGCTTACGCTGATTTTGATATAAGTAATTTTGTGGTATTTTATGCCTATATTTGATATAATAAATATAGTTAGTGTTTAGGTTTTGAAGAAGGAGAAATTATCATGCCGGAGTTGGAATCGTTAATAGAGCAGAAATTGATTGAGCAGTTGATATATGGGGATTCGCAGTGGACGTACAGACCAGATTTAAAGACAGAAGCGGATTTATGGAACAATTTTAAATATATTTTAGAGCAGAACAATAAGGACAGGCTGGATGGTGAGCCACTTTCTGATTCAGAGTTTGAGCAGGTAAAGAATCAGTTGCAGTTTTCAACATTTTATAAGGCTGGAGAGTGGCTGGTAGGCGAAAACGGCAAGGTCATGGTGCATGTACAGCGTGATACCAAGAAGCTCCATCTGGTTGTGATGAATCATGAGCATATTGCAGGTGGCAGCAGTGTGTATGAGGTTATAAATCAGTACAGTGCATTGAAGGATGATGAGGATGCCGCATCAAGAGACCGTAGATTTGATGTGACCTTGATGATAAACGGTCTTCCAATGATACATATTGAGCTGAAAAACAGACAGCATTCATATATGGAAGCATTCAATCAGATAAAGAAATACATTGGTGAAGGGCAGTTCAGGGGGATTTTTTCGGCTGTTCAGATGTTTGTTATAAGCAACGGTGTTGACACGAAGTATTTTTCTGCAGCAAGTGATACGGAGCTAAAGAAAGAATTTATCAGCGGATGGGTTGACAGGAACAATCAGCCGGTTTCTGATTATATTGATTTTGCAAAAAATGTCCTTAAGATTCCACAGGCACATGAGATGATTGCAAGATATACGGTTTTAGATAATGAAGCTAAGCGGCTTATTCTGCTTAGACCATATCAGATACATGCTATTGAGGCAATTCGTGAAGCATCACGAACAGGAAAGTCGGGATTTGTATGGCATACTACAGGCTCGGGAAAGACGCTTACATCATATAAGGCAACAAGAAATCTCCTTATGGATATTCCGGCGTTGGATAAGGCTATTTTCCTTATAGACAGGAAAGATCTTGATGAGCAGACAAATACATCATTTAGTTCATATTCTCAGAATGATTCAATTGATGTGGATAATACTGATAATGTGACTGATTTGAAAAATAAACTCAAATCGTCTGACAGACAGATGATTGTTACTACAATTCAAAAGATGCAGATTCTCATTTCAAAGCGTCTGAAGGAGGGCTCACCTGAATATAACAGGTTAAGAGGATTAAAAATAGCTTTTGTGGTGGATGAGTGTCACAGAGCTGTATCTCCGGCTACCAAGAGAATAATCGAGCGTTTTTTTGGAAAGTCACTTTGGTTTGGTTTTACAGGAACACCACGTTTTCCAGAAAATCCATATCCATTGATGGGGGATTTGCCACGTACAACAGAGGAGTTATACGGAGCATGTCTGCACAAATATACTATCCAGAATGCTATTCATGATAATGCTGTTTTGGGATTTCAAGTGGAGCACGATGGTCCAAAGGATGTGACGGATGAGACTGACAGCAGCCGATATGAAAATGAGACGCATATGCTCAAGGTGCTTGAGGTTATTTTAAATAAGTCATATCATAAGCTTGGCTTCCAAAATGGAAAAGGCAAGACCTTTGAAGGGCTTTTGACCACAAGTTCTATTTCGATTGCACAAAAATATTATGAGTTGCTCACAAGGGTGAAAAACGGAGAAACGCCATTAAAGATAGATGAACGCATAAAGCAGGTTTTACCGGACTTCCCTAAGTTTGCCATTACATATTCTGTGACTGAAAATGAGGACGGCTCGCAGGTCAATCAGGAGAAGATGAAGCAGTCTCTTGATGACTACAACGCTATGTTTGATACAAAGTTTGATATTTCACAGATTACTTCATACAATAGTAATCTAAATAAACGACTTTCTAGAAAAGATCCTAAGTATAAGAGCAGGAACGAACAGCTTGATCTGGTTATTGTTGTGGATCGTCTGCTTACAGGCTTTGATGCGCCATGCATGTCGACAATTTTTATTGACAGGCAGCCGATGGGACCTCACGATTTAATACAGGCCTTTTCCAGAACTAATCGTATTTTTGACAAAAAATCAAAGCCGTATGGACAGATTGTGACTTTTCAGGCACCAGTACTTTTCAAGAAATGTGTGGATGATGCTGTCAAGCTTTACTCTGCAGGAAGTACAGAGGATACACCGCTTATTGCAGAGTGGGATGATGTGGAGCCGGCTTTTAAGAAGGGACTCGCGGCGCTTAGAATTGCAGCTCAGACACCGGACGTTATTCCGTCAATGTCAGATGAGGAGAAACTTCATTTCATGAAGATGTTTCAGAGCTTTGACAGACTTTTTGCACAGCTTAAATCCTTCAGCAGATATGATGAGAGTATGCTTGATGATTATGGAATTACTGAACAGGAATATATAGACTATGCAGGTCATTACCTGAACATAAAAAGTGAGATTGGGCCAGACCCGGGACCGGACCCGGTTAATCCGCCGGTAGAACTGGAAATAGACTCAGATTATGAGCTTATGGCATACAGTAATACAAGGATTGATTATGAATATATCATCAATCTCATTCAGAATATCGTCAATCCGGAGGAGGAGGGGGATATCACTCCTGAGGAAAAGCAAAAGAAGATTGATGAGGCAAAGCAGTATGTAGAGGATCTGCGTAAGGATAATCCGAAGGTTGCAGATATCATGTCACATTTGATTAATGAGATAGAGCTTGATGAGAGCAGGTTCAAGGGCAAATCAATTCTAAACATTGTTGAAAATATGAAACATGAATGTATAGAACAGGTTGTGAGTAATTTCTGCCTGCTATGGCATGCAGACAAGGATGATGTAATGTATGCGGCAACACATTACCGCAATGGAGTTATCCCTAATGAGAGTGCCATAAAAGCATCTATTAATTATCCTGAGTACAAAAATACAGTGGAACATGCTTTACCTAAATTCAAGTATTATGCTAAGTTTTTTGCAGAGCTTAGGAGCACGCTGGATTACGAGATTAAGCCTTTAGTGTAAAGAAATGTATTTCACAACACTTATAATACATATACAATTAAATACCGGATTGTGTTATAATAGGTCTGTCGGCAGCTTCGCCGGCAGACTTTTTTTAAGGAGAGAGTAAAATGAGAGTATTAACAGATTTAGAGCCAAAGAACGTTTTTTCGTTTTTCGAGGATATATGCAGTATCCCTCATCCGTCATACAAGGAAGAGAAAATCAGTAATTATCTGGTGGAGTTTGCAAAGGCAAGAGGCCTTGAGCATTACCAGGATGAGCTTCACAATGTGATAATCATAAAGGAAGCATCAGAAGGATATGAGGATGTGGAGCCAATCATACTGCAGGGGCACATGGATATGGTATGCGAGAAGGCACCTGACTGTGAAAAGGATATGGACGAGGAAGGCCTGGACCTTTTGATAGATGGTGATTTTATCTCGGCAAAGGGCACTACACTCGGTGGAGATGATGGTATCGCGGTGGCATATGCGCTTGCTATTTTAGACGATGACAGCCTGTCGCATCCACGCCTTGAGTTTGTATGCACTGTATGCGAGGAGGTAGGCATGGAGGGTGCTACAGGCATCGATGTGTCTATGCTTAAGGGAAAGAAGCTTCTTAATATGGACAGCGAGGAAGAGGGTGTGATGCTCGCAAGCTGCGCCGGTGGATGCAGAGCCGATGTGAAGCTGCCTGTAGAGAGAGAGAAAGTGAGCGGAACAAAGCTCACTGTGAGCTTATCAGGTCTCACCGGCGGACACTCAGGCTCAGAGATTGATAAGGGCAGGGGCAATGCCAATGCTCTTATGTCCAGACTGCTTCGCGACGCATCAGCATCTGTAGCTATAGCTTCTATAGATGGCGGCAGAAAGGATAATGCCATTCCAAGAGAGTGTACTGCACAGATTATTGTAGCACCGGATAAGGCTGCAGCAGTGAAGGCTGCGATAGAGCAGGCAGCAGATGAGATTGCGGAGGAGTTTAAGGCATCTGATCCTGACCTTAAGCTTACTGTGTCAGAGGAGACTGACTGCAGTGAGTCAGCTATAAGTGCAAAGGATAGCGCAAGGGTTATCTCACTTATCGAGGCACTACCAAACGGCATCATCAGAATGAGCCGGGAAATCGATAAGCTTGTTGAGACCTCACTTAATCTGGGAGTTTTAAAATCAGACGATGCTGCTGTCACTTTAAGATACGCAGTCAGAAGCTCTGTCGGTGTGGCTAAAAAGAGCCTTAAGAACCAGCTTGTATGCATAGCAGAAGCTTTTGCGGCCGAGGTTACATTTGAGGGCGATTACCCTGCATGGGAGTACAAGAAGGACTCAAAGCTACGCGAGGATATGGTACGGATTTTTGAGGAGATGTATGGCAAAAAGCCTACAGTTGAGGCTATTCATGCCGGTGTCGAGTGCGGACTTTTAAGTGGCAAGATTGAGGGGCTCGACTGCATATCAATGGGACCGGACATGTATGATATCCATACGACAGAGGAGAGGCTTTCCATATCCTCTGCAAAGAGGTCATATGAGTATATACTCAGAGTGATTGCGTGCAAATAAATATTTATTCAAGGCTTTTGATAAATGAAAGAGGTGTCATATGATACCTCTTTTTAAATGCCCTGTGAAAATAGCTTAGATTGTGAAATCCGACAGACAGTGAGACATCTAAAATTGAGGTGTTGCCGCGCTCAAACTGTTCCACGGATTTTTCAAGCCGCACATTGTTGATATACTGCACGCAGGTCATGTTCATGTGCTTTTTGAAGAACCGCATGAAGTGGTATTCACTGAAATAGCAAAGCCCGGCAAGCTCTGAAACCTGGATGCTTTCGGCATAGTGCACCTCGATGTAATCGAGCACATTTTTCAGCTTGTCGGAGGATGTGGTGACACCAAAATCAGCATTTTTTTCACTGTATTGCAGCAATAGAAATATTGCCTGAAGCAGAAATGCCTTTAGTGCCAGTTCATATCCGAATTCCTGACTCAAGTATAGATTTGTTATGCGCGTGAAGCATTTGCGGATGGATGAATATGCCGGATGCTTTGGTGAAATCAGGTAAGGCATGGCAAACTCATGGTTGATTAGCGGAGTCAGGTATCTTGATGAGCATATATCGGTGTTGTTTCCGCCTAAAAAATTGATATGAAATACATACGTTTCCGAGTAAAATTCGTCGCAGTCCCTTATTGAAATGGAATGCAGCAGCAGTGGCGGGATAAAGATGATATCGCCTTCCTTTGCTTCATATTCAAGCAAATCAATCTGATAGGTGCATGAGCCCTTTGTAATCAGTGTGAGCTCTGCCTCATCATGCCAGTGTGTGGTGATGACAGGGTAATCGGCTGCAAGTCTTGTTATATATTTCTGAACAGGGAAAAATACATCTCCGTGCTTTGCATTTTCTTTCTGCCCCAGGGCAAGCGGATTATTGTTTTTCATATTGTTGTTTCTCCATAGCTTTTACAACTATACCATTTAATAATTATAAGAGCAGTATTGTGTTATAAAATGAAAAAATATTGCAAGAATTTATACTAATCACTTTCTATAATAGCAGTATAATACATCAAGACAAAGTGCTCAAGATGTAAATAGGTGCAAAATTTATGATTAGATAAGAGGTACACATTATGGAGAGAAAATGGTGGCATGACAAGGTGGCATATCAGATTTATCCAAAGAGCTTTCTGGATACAAACGGTGACGGAATAGGAGATTTAAGAGGTATCATTTCAAAGCTGGATTATTTAAAATCGCTTGGAATTGACATCATATGGCTGTCTCCGATATATAAATCGCCATTTGTGGATCAGGGCTATGACATATCTGATTACTATGCGATAGCTGAAGAGTTCGGTACTATGGAGGAGTTTGATGAGCTCCTTGCCGAGGCAAAGAAGCGTGATATGCACATCATCATGGATCTGGTAATAAATCACTGCTCGGATAAGCACGAATGGTTTCAAAAGGCACTTAAGGATCCGGACGGAGAGTATGCTGATTATTTTTATTTCAGAAAAGGCAAAAACGGCAATCCACCGAGCAATTACCGCTCTTATTTTGGCGGAAGCTGCTGGGAGAAGGTGCCGGGCACGGACAAATATTATCTGCATATGTTTGCGAAGGAGCAGCCGGATTTAAACTGGGAGAATGAGAAGCTAAGACAAAAGCTTTATGAGATGATTAACTGGTGGCTAGATAAGGGCTTGTCAGGATTTAGAATAGATGCGATAATAAATATAAAGAAAAATCTCGATTTCCCTGATTTTGAGCCGGATGCAGAGGACGGACTGGCTGCCTGCTACAAGATGGTTGAGAGTGCAGAGGGCGTCGGAGAGTTTTTGGAGGAATTAAAGAACAATACATTTAAGAAGTATGATGCATTTACGGTCGGTGAGGTATTCAATATGAAGCCGGAGGAGCTGCCGGAGTTTATCGGTGAGAATGGGCATTTTTCAACGATATTTGATTTTTGTGCACAGTGCTTAAGTGATGGAGAACATGGATGGTATGATGCACCGAAAATAGATTTTGACACATGGAGAAAGGCCATTCTTGGTTCACAGCTTGAGACAGAAAAGTACGGCTTTAAGGCCAATATCATAGAAAATCATGATGAGCCGAGAGGTGCCTCAAGATTTTTACCAAAGCATGCTCAAAATCCTGCCGGAATAAAGATGTTAGGAACTGTCAGCGTACTGCTTCGAGGCATTCCGTTTATATACCAGGGACAGGAAATCGGTATGCAAAATGCAAAATGGAACAGTATAGATGAGTATGACGATATCAGCACAAAGGATCAGTACAAGGCAGCACTTGCAGCAGGCTTATCAAAGGAGCAGGCACTTGCAGCCTGTGGAAGGATGAGCAGGGATAATGCAAGGACACCTATGCAGTGGAGTGATGAGGCAAATGCCGGTTTTACCACAGCAAAGCCATGGCTTAAGGTCAATGAAAATTATAAGGCTATCAATGTTGCGGCGCAGGAAAAGGATCCTTCATCTGTTTTGAACTATTACAGAAGGCTTGTGGCACTCAGAAAGTCAGATGAATTTAAGGAGCTGTTCACCTACGGCAGATGTGTTCCGGCATATGAGGATACAGATGGCATCATGGCTTATTACAGAGAGGATGAAAATAAGCGCGTGCTGGTTGTGGCAAATTTTGGCAGTAAAGAGGCACAAATCAGGCTTGATGGCAGTGTGAAAAAGGTGCTTTTGTCTAACCAAGATAATGCAAAAAATAGCACAACAGCAGTGGGAGCATCCGAGCTTAAGCTTGAAAGCTGTGAGGTTTTGGTGGTGCTTGTAAAATAGCATAATCGGATACGCAATTAAAGAAACGGTGCCAATTTTACAAAAAGAGGCAGCTAAAAGAGATAACAAAGAGATAACAAAGAGATAAGGAGGGCAAAATGAACAAAAACAATAATGAAAAATGGTGGAAAAAGGCGGTAGTTTACCAGATTTATCCAAAGAGCTTTCAGGATTCTAACGGAGACGGCTTTGGCGATTTACAGGGTATTATCAAAAGACTTGATTATCTTGAGACGCTTGGAATCAATGCAATATGGCTTTCGCCGGTATTCAAATCACCGCAGGCGGACAACGGTTATGACATTTCGGATTACAGGGATATTGATCCGACGTTTGGCAGTCTCGATGATATGGAGGAGCTCATAAACGAGGCAAAGAAGCACAATATAAGGATTATGATGGATCTTGTCTTAAATCATTCTTCAAACGAGCACAGGTGGTTCAAGGAGGCTAAAAAGAGCAAGGACAATCCATACCATGACTACTATATTTGGAGAGACGGAGATGAAGGCGTGCCGCCAAGTGATATGAAGGCTTGTTTCGGTGGAAGCGCATGGGAATATGTGCCGGAAATCGGACAGTATTATTTCCATCAGTTTTTACCGGAGCAGCCGGATTTAAACTGGGAGAATCCAAAGGTCAGAAGAGCAATCTACGATATGATTCTCTGGTGGATGGACAAGGGAGTCGGCGGCTTCAGAATGGATGTAATCGACCAGATAGCCAAGGAGCCGGACAAGAAAATTACCATAAACGGACCAAGACTTCAGGAATATTTTAAGGAGATGAGTAAGGAGACCTTCCAAAAGGGTGATCTGATCACTGTAGGTGAGGCCTGGGGCGCAGACACGGAGCGCGCAAAGCTTTACAGCAATCCGGATGGCAGCGAGTTTTCCATGGTGTTCCAGTTTGAGCACATAGGGCTTGACCAGAAGGAGGGCGGCGAGAAATGGGACCTTGCACCGCTTCCGTTTAAAAAGCTCAAAACGACAATGGCTCACTGGCAGAATGAGCTCTACAACTGTGGCTGGAACAGTCTGTTCTGGGACAATCATGACCTGCCGCGTATTGTGTCAAGATGGGGCAATGACAGGGAGTACAGAGTGGAATCTGCAAAGATGCTTGCTATATTGCTGCACGGCATGCAGGGTACACCGTACATCTATCAGGGCGAGGAGCTGGGCATGACAAATGTACAGTATGATATCGAGGATTATAAGGACTGTGAAATCATAAACATGTACCATGAGCGCCTTGAAAAAGGATACTCAAAGGATGAAATCATGAAGTCCATTTACGCAAAGGGCCGTGACAATGCAAGGACACCTATGCAGTGGGATGACTCGGCAAATGCCGGCTTCACCACAGGAACACCTTGGATAAAGGTAAATGACAATTACGATAAAATAAATGCCAAATCACAGGTGGATGACCCTGATTCAATCTTTAGCTGCTACAAGAAGCTTGTTCAGCTGAGAAAGGATTATCCGGTATTTGTTGATGGTAAATTCACACTTTTACTTGAGGATGATGAGAATATTTTTGCATACAGCAGAAAGAATGAAGAAAAAACCATGATTGTTGTGTGCAATTTCTTTGACAAGGAGATACCAATGCCGCTTGCAAAGGAGTGTGAGGGCATGGAGGTGCTGATTTCAAATTATAAGGATACCTCTGATATGTCAGTGCTCAGACCATATGAGGCAAGGATGTATATACGATAAGTAAAATATTGATACCGTCTGTTTTTATAAAAAGCAGGCGGTATTATTGTATTTTTTACGATAATGTATATAATGATTAAAGAGTAAAAAGGTATCATCGATGCATAGCATGTAGTAATCTGATTAATCATAAAGGGACAATGAAAGGAACCGATTCCATGTACGATATAATAATAATAGGCAGTGGTCCGGCAGGACTGTCTGCAGCAATATATGCAAAGAGAGCCAATCTGAATGTGGCAGTAGCAGAAAAAGAATACGAGGGGACAGGCCAGATAGCCGAGAGCGGAAATGTGAACAACTATCTGGGGCTTCCAAACATAAACGGATATGACCTGGGAGAAAAATTCAGGGAGCATGCAGTGTCTCTTGATGTAGAATTTATCGAAAAAGAAGCAGTGCAGATAGAAGCAGTGCAGATAGAAGCAGTGCAAAATGGTGAGAAAGAAGAATCAGTGATATACAGAGTGAAATTCGATGATGACACGATAGCAGAGGCAAGAGCGCTCATCTATACTGCAGGAGCATATCCGAGAAAGGCAGGAGTGCCGGGAGAGGATGAGTATACCGGAAAGGGAGTATCTTACTGCGCAATCTGTGACGGAGCATTCTATAAAGGAAAGACAGCCGCAGTGCTGGGCGGCGGAGATACCGCTTTGGATGATGCATTATATCTGTCCGATATATGTGAGAAGGTCTATCTGGTTCACAGAAGAGACAGCTTCCGCGGTGCACAGAGCACAGTTGAGCTCTTAAAGCAGAAAGAAAATGTAGAGCTTGTCCTAAACGAAACAGTGACAGAAATATATGGAGAAAAAAAGCCGACAGGCATAAAGCTTAAAAGTGGCAGGACACTGGCTGTAGACGGAGTATTCGTGGCATATGGCTCAGTACCGCAGTCAGAGCTTATAAAGAATCTGGTACAGCTCGATGAGAGAGGATATGTAGTGGCAGGTGAGGACGGCATCACATATGCTGCAACAAAAAAGGGTGACCATGATAGAAGCATCCAGCCGGGACTGTATGTGGCGGGAGATGTTCGTACCAAGACACTGCGTCAGGTGGTAACCGCAGTATCTGACGGAGCAAATGCCGCAACGACAGCCACAGAGTATTTAAGGGACATTAATGGCTATAAACAAAATATATAACCACGCACAAATAATTTGTATAACTGATAGCATTGACTTTCAACACACACGTTTGTATAATAATCTCATCAATTCCTAGTAACACAATAGACTATGTAAGAATTAACGGGAAGAAGAAAACAATGAGATTTAATACAAGCTTACTTCATGCCGGCGTGACAAAAGAGACAAATGGCTCTACACTGCCACCGGTATATCAGACAAGCGCCTTCGAGCAGGAGAGCGCGGCAGATCTGGAAAAAATATTTGAAAACAAAGCTCCGGGCTACTGTTACACAAGAGTTGCCAATCCTACGATTACAGCTTTTGAAAACAGAATAACAAAGCTCGAGGGAGGAATAGCATCGGTGGCATGCGCATCAGGCATGGCGGCACTGATGAATACCTTCTTAAATATACTAAGCAGTGGAGATGAGCTCATCTCAAGCGCCAGCCTCTACGGTGGCACAATAGATTTGTTCCATGATCTTGAGGCATTTGGCATCACAACCAGATATGTCGAGAACAACAACTGGCAGCAGATAGAGGACAGCATCAATGAGCATACCAGACTGATTTTTGCAGAGACTATCGGTAATCCCTGTCTGGATGTCACAGATATTGAGAGGCTTGCAGAGATAGCACACGCACATGATATACCGCTTGTAGTTGACAATACCACATCGACAGCTTACCTGATACAGGTTTTAAAGCATGGAGCTGATATCGTGGTCAATTCATCTTCCAAATATATCAATGGAAGCAGCAATGCAATCAGCGGTATTCTGACAGACTCAGGTAAGTTCAAATGGGACAAGAACAGATATCCGGGGTTTGCAGATTATGTGAAGTATGGACCTATGGCATTTGTCGCAAAGCTGAGAAACAGTCTTTTCAGAAATATGGGTGCCTGTTTAGCTCCGGTGAATGCATACTTAAATATTATAGGACTTGAGACACTCGGTCTTAGAATGGAAAGAGAATGTTCTAATGCACTCGAGCTTGCGTCGTGGATAGAAAACAATTATCCTGACATAAAGGTTAATTATCCGGGGCTTTGTAGCAGCAAATGGCATGAAATAGCAAAAAAACAGCTCACAAACGGCTATGGAGCAATCCTTACAATCAGGGTTGGCAGCAAGGAAAAGGCGTTTAAGTTTATTGACAGCCTGACAATTCCATATACACTCAGCAATATCGGAGACACAAAGACACTTGTCATTCATCCGGGCTCCACAATCAGTCTTCACAGCACAGGTAAGCAGAAGGAGGATGCAGGAGTATTTGAGGATCTTATAAGAGTCAGTGTGGGTATCGAGGATATAGATGACCTCAAGGAGGATTTTGCACAGGCCTTTGCAAATATAGCTGATTAAGCCATCACAATAAGGTATCAATGTGTATGCAAATGAGAGCGTGCATATGCATTTACATATAAAACAAAACATTAACATATTTACACAGTAAGGAGATTAAAAATGGCGGAGAAAGTTGATTACGCGGCCCTAAAAAAGGGCGGTTTCATGAGACAGAAGCAAAAGGGCTGTTTCTCGCTTAGAATTGCGGTTGTAGGAGGAAATCTTACAGCAGAAAATATCAAAACAGTAGCAGAGGTTTCGGAGAAATACGGACACGGATATGTTCATATTACATCGCGTCAGGGTATTGAGATTCCTTTTATCAAGGTTGAGGATATCAATGTGGTAAAAGAGGAACTGGCAAAGGGCGGTGTAGGAACAGGTGTCTGCGGACCGAGAGTACGTACTGTAACAGCGTGTCAGGGATCAGAAATCTGTCCTAGCGGATGCATCGATACATACACTCTGGCTAAGGAGCTTGATGCAAGATATTTTGGAAGAGAGCTTCCGCACAAGTTCAAGTTTGGTGTCACAGGCTGTCAGAACAACTGCTTAAAGGCAGAGGAAAACGATGTCGGAATCAAAGGAGGCATGACAGTAGAGTGCAGCCATGACGATTGTATCCAGTGTGGTGTATGTGTGAAGGCATGCCGCGAGGGTGCACTTAGCATGGAGGATGGCAGGATTGTCATCGACAGAGACAAATGTAACAACTGTGCGCGCTGCGTAAAGAGCTGTCCGACAGATGCATGGAAGGGCACTCCGGGATATATCGTATCGTTTGGAGGACTTTTCGGAAACCATATCTATAAAGGAGAGCAGCTTGTTCCAATTATCCGCGACAAGGAAACTCTTTTCAGAGTGACAGATGCAGCAATTAGTTTCTTCGAGAAGCATGCAAACGGTGGTGAGCGTTTCAGACTTACTCTTCAGAGAGTGGGCGAGGAAGAGTTCAAAAAAGAGATTCAGGCAGCATACGAGGGTAAATAATCCCCATGTATAGCAGAAAATATCCGGCATGCATAAACAACAACGGTTACGGCAAAAATATAATAAATATGAGTATAGGAAGGGAGATGCAAAATGGCAGATATAGCATTCGACGATCAGGTAGATATAACTGACAAGGTTTGCCCTCTTACATTTGTAAAGGCAAAGGTAGCAATAGAGGAATTAGATGACGGTGAGGTGCTTGCAATCCGTATGAATGATGGAGAGCCGGTACAGAATGTTCCAAGAAGCATGAAGGAAGAGGGACACAAGATACTTAAGCTCGAGGACAACGAGGATGGAACATACACTCTTTATGTCAGAAAGGTTGAGGACTAATCATGGCAGCAAGAATTTCAAAGGCGGATTTCGATGAAAAAGTATTAAAAAGCAAGCTTCCGGTAATTGTTGATTTTTACTCGGATTCATGTGTGGCCTGCAAGAAGCTGGCACCGGTTCTCGGAGATATCGAGGATGATTATGAGGATAAGCTTCACGTATACAAGGTCAACACAAACTTTGACGGAGAGCTCGCTGATGAGTATGAGGTGACTGCGAATCCGACACTGCTTTTCGTAAAAGACGCAGAGGTCTTAGACAGAAAGGTCGGCGCACAAAAGCCTGCCGATTTGAAAGCATGGGTTGAAGAATTATTATAGTCTTTAGATTATTATATAAAGCAGTCTGATACAGGATAATAACACATACAGATACCACAATCTGTGACACAGGAGGAAATAAAATGACTATCACAGTAGCAGGAGAGAAGAAAGAATATAAGGATGGACTTACATTACCGGAGCTTATCGAGCTTGAGAATGTAGATATGCCTGAGTATGTAACAGTTTCAATAAATGAGGAATTTGTTGCCACAGAGGATAAGCCAAAGACAGTGCTTAAAGATGGCGACAATGTAGAGTTCCTTTACTTCATGGGAGGTGGATGCTAATGGCAATGACTGATGAGCAGATCGAGCGCTATTCACGCCACATTATCCTTAATGAGGTGGGTGTTAAAGGTCAGAAGAAATTATTAAAGGGCAAGGTGCTTATTATCGGCGCCGGCGGACTGGGAGCTCCGGCAGCCATGTATCTTGCAGCAGCAGGAGTTGGCACAATCGGTATTGTGGATGCGGATGAGGTAGATTTATCCAACCTGCAGAGACAGATTATCCACGGAACAGCCGATGTGGGAAAAGCCAAGGTAAAGTCAGCAAAAGAGACAATGAACGCCATGAACCCGGATGTTCAGGTCAATACATACCGTATGTTTGTAGATGCGTCAAACATCAGAGAGCTTATCAGGGATTATGATTTCATCATCGATGGAACTGACAATTTCCCGGCAAAGTTCTTAATCAACGATGCATGTGTGCTTGAGAAAAAGCCGTTTTCACATGCAGGAATCATCCGTTTCAAGGGTCAGCTCATGACATATGTGCCGGGAGAGGGACCTTGCTACAGATGTGTATTCAAGAATCCGCCACCAAAGGATGCAGTGCCTACATGTAAGCAGGCAGGCGTTATCGGAGCTATGGGCGGAGTAATCGGTTCGCTTCAGGCTATGGAGGCTATCAAGTATTTAATCGGTGTTGGAGAGCTGCTCACAGGATATTTGCTTACATATGATGCACTCACCATGGAGTTCCACAAGATTAAGCTTCCAAAGGATACACACAACTGTGCAGTTTGTGGCGACCATCCGACCATTCTCGAGCCAATCGACTACGAGCAGGAGGTCTGCGAGGAGACAGCGGGCAGATTTGATGCACCTCGTACACAGGAATAAAAAGACAGTAGGGAAAGGAACGATATGAGTATCATAAGAATGAAATATCCGTTTCTGGATGAAATAGCAAAATATGCTAAAGAGCATCTGCCGGAGGAGGCGTGCGGTCTGATAGCAGGCAGTGAGGACGAAAACGGTCGTCTCATCACAAAGGTATATTACCTGACGAATACAGACCATGCCGAGGACCATTTCACAATGGATCCAAAGGAGCAGCTGGCAGCCATAAAGGACATGAGAGCAAACGGCCTTAAGCCGCTTGGAAACTGGCATTCACACCCGTCTAGCCCTTCAAGGCCATCGGATGAGGATATAAAGCTTGCATACGATCCAAGTGCGAGCTACATGATAATGTCGCTTATGGCGGAAAATCCTGTAATCAACTCGTTTCATATCGAGGGTGGACAGGTCACGAAAGAGGATTTACGAATATATTCTGATGAATATTACTTCTAAATCATATGTTAATGTTTTGAGTCGCAGCGAAAGCTGCAAAGAAAAGTCAGCTTCATCGAAGATGGCTTTTCTTTTTTAGAGAAAGATGTTATTATAGCATGTATATTTAATAAAACGAAAGAGCGTTCGAAAATGAAATTAAAAACAAAGGAACTTACAACATGTGCACTTTTTGCGGCACTTATAGCAGTTGGAGCATTTATCAAGATTGATATTCCGCTTCCTATGTACACCATGCATTTTACATTACAGTGGTTCTTTGTGCTGATGGCGGGATTTCTGCTCGGGGCAAAGCTGGCATCGCTTAGCGTGATAGTATATTTGTGCATCGGACTGGTGGGAGTGCCTGTATTTGCGGCAGGCGGTGGTCCTACATACATTTTAAGACCGGGCTTTGGGTTCCTCTTAGGCTTTGTGCTTGCCGCATTTTTAATCGGAGCTATCACAGAAAAGCTTAAAAAGACCAATGCGTTTACACTCATTCTTCCGGCAACGGTCGGACTGGTGGCATATTATACAGTTGGAGCAATATACTTTTACTGCATGAAGAATTTCTATGCGGCAACACCTGTCAGCTGGGGCATCGTAATAGTAGATTACTGTCTGATAACTGTTGCACCGGACTTTATATTATGCGTATCGGCAGCAGTGTTTTCTGCTAAGCTTCGTCCTGTTTTTGAAGGAATGCTCAATGGATACAGTGTGAAGTATAAGGCAAAAAATAAAGCATAGATATGGTATTACAGGGAGATAAAAATGGCGTATTTTCCGATGTTTGTGGATATGACGGAAAGAGAGTGTCTGATTGTCGGCGGTGGAAATGTGGCATACCGCAAGGTGATCGTAATGCTGGATTTTGGCGCAAAGGTCACGGTTGTGGCAGAGGATATATGCGATGAGCTGAGAAAGCTTACAATCGATGATATAGCAAGCGAGGATAAAACGGGCTCATATACGGCAAATAAAGAAAAAAATCAGACGGACCCGGATGCAGCAGATAGAATTACGTTCATAAAAAGAAAGTTTGAACGAAAAGACTGTGACGGCATGGAAATGGTTATCGCTGCCACTGATGACAATGCTTTAAATCATGAGATTGCAGAGTATTGCAAAGCTAAGGACATCATGGTAAATGCGGTCGATCAGAAGGCTGACTGCAGCTTTATTTTTCCGTCATACATAAAGGAAAAGAATCTTGTTGCGGCATTTTCGAGCGGAGGAAACAGCCCTGTGCTGACTCAGTATCTGAAAGGCAAAGAGCAGGAGATTCTTACTCCGTTTCTTGGTGAGCTGAACGAATACATGGGACAGATCCGCGAAAAAGTAATAGCACAATATGACACGGAAGCCGAGAGAAAGCGTGTGTTTAAAGAAATCTTGTGTGCAGCTATTGATAATGGAAGGATTCCGGAAATATAGTTTAAAGTATGGTATTGCAGATTTTAAGTTGTTGTTCATTTATAAATTATAAATGGAAAATGGCATGATCCGTAGGAGAGTAAAATGAGGTATTTAATAGGAACGAGAGGCTCAAAGCTTGCTCTTGTTCAGACTGATTACGTGATAGATAAGTTAAAAAGAGCATATCCGGATGATGATTTTAAGGCTGTTATCATAAAGACAACAGGCGATTTAGAGCAGAAAAAGGCACTCGATAAGATTGGCTCAAAGGGTATCTTCGTAAAGGAGATAGAGGACGAGCTTTTATCGGGAAAGATTCATATGGCAGTCCATTCCATGAAGGATATGCCTGATGAACCGGCAGCAGGGCTTACATTTGCAAAGGCATGGAAGCGTGAAGATCCAAGGGATGTTTTGGTGCTAAAAAATGCCGCTTCACTGGATGAGCTTCCTCATGGTGCCGTGATAGGAACCGGAAGCAAGCGCAGAAAGTATCAGCTTTTAAAGCTGCGTCCTGACCTTAAGGTGGTTGGCATACGCGGAAATATCGATACGAGGCTTCGTAAGCTATATGATGGTGAAATTATATATGAAGAGGTTTCCGATAATACTGTAAATAACAATGAGATAGCTAACGAAAAACAGAATAAGTATAACGAATACAGGCTGGATGGAATCGTACTTGCAGCGGCGGGAATAAAGCGTATCGGAAGAGATTCTGAGATCACACAGTACTTTTCAGAGGATGATATGATTCCGGCTCCGGCACAGGGCACACTGGCGCTTGAGCTACGTGCTGACAATGCTGAGCTGATGGCAAAGCTTGATGCTTTGTCAGATGAGAAAACCAATCTGTGCGCAGGCATTGAGAGAGAATTTTTAAAGCGAATCGGTGGAAACTGTCATCTGCCTGTGGCTGCATACTGTGATATTGTAAGTGAAAAAGACCGCGGTAATGACAGCAACAAAAATAACAGGCTAAAGCTTCTTGCGATGTTTGGCTCAGAGGATGGAAAACAGCTTGCAAGGACAGAGCAGGTATGGGATATGACATCAGACAGAAACAATATTGTGGAGCGTGCGGTGCACGATATTCGGTATAAATTAGAAATCGACTAAAAAAAATATCAAGTCATAATTTTTAATCATAATAATTCAGTAGAAAAATAATTAGGAAAATCATGAGAGAAAACACAGGAAAAGTAGTATTAGTTGGAGCAGGACCGGGAGATACGGGCCTGCTCACTTTAAAAGGAGAAAAATATATAAAACAGGCGGATTGTCTGGTGTATGACAGGCTGTCATCACCAGAGTTTCTTTCAATGGCAAAGGCAGGCTGTGAGCTTATTTATGTGGGCAAGGAAAATCACAGGCATGTCATGAAGCAGGAGGCCATAAACGAGCTTTTGTACGAGAAATCAAAATATCATGAACTTGTAGTCCGTTTAAAGGGCGGAGATCCGTATGTCTTTGGAAGAGGCGGAGAGGAAGCTCTCTATCTGGCAGATAGAAATGTGGAGGTAGAAGTGGTACCGGGTGTCAGTTCATCGGTTGCAGCGCTTGCGGCTGCAGGAATACCTATCACACACAGAGGCATAGCAAAAGGCTTTCAGGTCATCACTGCGCACAGCAGAAAGGATGAGGAGGCAGATATAGACTATTCCCTTCTTACAGATGAGACAATCACCTGCGTATTTTTGATGGGACTTGCGCATGTAAAAAGCATTGCAGCAGGGCTTATGAAAGCAGGACGAAGAGCGGATACTCCGGCAGCAGTGATATCGAACGGCACACTTGCCGCGCAACGCAAATGTATAGGAACGCTTGTAGATATCGGAGAAAAGATTGAGGAAGCAAAGCTGACATCACCGGCTATAATCGTTGTGGGAGATGTGGTTTCACTGAATGACAGGCTTGATTTCTTTGAAAAAAGACCGCTGTTTGGAAGAAAAATCACAGTACCATATATCAAAACAAACGAATTGATAGCAAAATTACAGCAGCTTGGAGCAGATGTCACACCGGTTAAGACGGGCATAATAAACCCGATAATAATTCCTGAATTTGCTGATAAGGTAAGATCGGCAGACTGGATAGTTTTTACAAGCAAAAATGGTGTAAGATCATTTTTCTATAATCTGGAGCTGGCAGGGGCAGACATAAGGCTTATAGCAAATGCAAGGTTTGCAGTGGTGGGAAAAGCTACAGAAAAAGAGCTTGCAAAGCATCACATAAATGCAGATATTATTCCGGCAGAACAGACCGGAAAAGGACTGGCAAATGCAATGAAATTATGTATGCCGTATGTCTATGGGGAAAGTGATGAGGATACATTTGATTTAGGGAAAAATAGTACATTGGATTTAAGCAATGATAATATATTTGATAAAATGTGTAAAGTCTGTATTTTCTCGGCAAAGGAGGCTTCACCTGACCTTGAGGCAGGGCTTAAAGAAATATGTGAATTAGAAAAAATTGATGCATATGTAAATGAGCAGGCATATGAGAGTATTCCTGAAAGCATTGGAAGCATGGTAAGTGAAGCTGTTTTTACAAGCGCATCAAATGTGGAAAGATTTTTTCATATGCTGCCGGAGAATGCATACGTGAAAACAGCATACTCAATAGGTGAAAAAACAACAGCAGTATTAGAGCATCACAATGTCAGAGAGATAGTACAAGCTGATGATAGCAGTTATGAAGCGTTGGTAGATAAAATATCTTATAAAGATGCTTTTAAAGATTAAGAATTTATGGTGACAAAAGTTATATAATCTGAATTTGTCAAAACGCGCCAAATGTAATATACTATATCCAACTGAAACATTAACATAATAAAGGAGAAGCACAATGAAAGAATACAGTATAGGTACAAAGTGTGTACAGGCAGGCTATGCAGCCGGAAACGGAGAGCCGCGACAGATTCCGATTATTCAGTCAACTACATTCAAATATGACACAAGCGAGGACATGGGAAAGCTTTTTGACCTTGAGGCAGAGGGCTATTTCTACAGCAGACTGCAGAATCCAACCTGTGACACGGTAGCAAGAAAAATCGCAGCTATGGAGGGTGGCACTGCTGCCATGCTCACATCATCAGGACAGGCAGCCAATTTCTATGCCATGTTCAACATATGTGAGTGCGGAGACCATATCGTGGCATCATCATCCATCTATGGAGGCACCTTCAACCTCATCGCGGTAACTATGGCGAAGATGGGTATTACAGCTACATTCGTATCTCCTGATGCTACAGAAGAGGAGCTGAATGCAGCATTCAGACCAAACACAAAGCTTATGTTTGGTGAGACTATTGCCAATCCTGCGCTTACGGTGCTTGATATAGAGCTTTTTGCAAAGGTGGCACACGAGCACGGAGTACCGCTTATAGTGGACAATACCTTCCCGACACCTGTAAACTGCAGACCAATTGAGTGGGGCGCAGATATTGTCACACACTCTACCACAAAGTACATGGACGGACACGGAGCCACACTCGGCGGAGCAATCGTAGACAGCGGCAAATTCGACTGGATGGCACATGCAGATAAATATCCGGGACTGTGCACACCTGACGACAGCTATCATGGCATCACATATGCAGAGAAATTCGGCAAGGAAGGTGCGTTTATCACCAAATGTACAGCACAGCTTATGCGCGATTTTGGTTCTATGCAGTCACCACAGAATGCATTTATGCTGAATCTTGGCCTTGAGTCACTTCATGTGCGTATGCCAAAGCATGTGGAAAATGGACAGGCAGTGGCTGAATTTTTGGAAAATCATCCAAAGGTTGCCTATGTAAACTACTCGGGGCTTCCTTCAAACAAATACTATGAGAGAGCACAGAAGTATCTTCCAAACGGAGGCTGCGGAGTCGTATCATTTGGCTTAAAGGGCGGCAGAGAGGCAGCGTCTGCATTTATGAAGGCATTAAGGCTTGGCGCAATCGAGACACATGTGGCAGATGCGAGAACCTGCTGCTTAAATCCGGCAACAAGCACGCATCGTCAGATGAATGATGAGCAGCTTAAGGAAGCAGGAGTGCCGGCAGAGCTTATCAGAATAAGCTTAGGTCTTGAGGACAAGGTTGATTTGATTGCAGATATCTCAAACGCACTCGACGCCATAAAATAAAACATATATTCATAAAATACACAAAAAGAACAAAATTAGTAAAAACAAAACTTTACGAAATGACTTACTAATGATATAGTAGTGATAGGTATGAAAGAGTTTTAATAATTATTTTATTTTTGTGGGAATTATTATGAGTAATAGATTTGATGATGAAAACAATATAGAGATGGATATAAAGACCGCATTCGCATCCTGGGGAAAGTATGTTTTTAAGTGCTTTCCGCAGGAATGCCGTTTGAGGTCTTTTTTATCAGAGGATTCATTAGATGACTCAGAAGAAAAAAATGTTGATATTATAAACAATCCGTTTATAGACAGCATGGTTGACAGGGATAATCTGCTGAAGGCTGTTGAACAGATTGCAGATGGAGAAAAATTTGCTACTGTAGTACTGCATGCCAAGGAAGGAACAGATACCTACAGGATATCATTCAAGTCGATTTGCTTTGATGATGCTGGCAGAACAGTTGAGGCAATAGGGCTTGCTGAGCAGCTTGATGAGCGTCTTAACGAGAGTGAGATGGTGAATGCTTTAGGAAGCAACTTCAACAGTATCTACTATGTAGATGTAGACAACAATAAGATGTATCCGTACAGGATGAATCCTTCTGTCCGTGCTATGTTTGGAGAAGTGCTTGAGTCAAAACCGGGCTATAATGAGATGATGGAACAGTATGTAAATGCTATCGTCTTAGAAGAGGATAAGCTTCACATGCTTTTAGAGACATCAATTAATAATCTGCGCAGGCAGTTTTTGATAAAGGATACCTATCAGCATGATTACCGCATCGTGAGGGATGGACAGGTACAGTATTGCAGAGCAAAGTTTGTCAATGTGTCTGGCGTGGGAGAGCTGCACAAGATGATAGCGGGCTTTTCGGATATAAGCCCGGAGAAGCAAAGAGAGCTTGAGCGTATAGCGTATGTGGATGCAGTGACCGGAGGCAACAATTACGAGAGCTTTAAAAAGAAGCTGCGTGACAGAAATGTATCAGGATATCTGATTTCCATGGATATTCACTCCTTCAAGATAGTAAACTCCATCTGTGGTGTGGCAAAGGGCGATGAGGCGCTTAGATGGATTTCTGAAAATATACGCGGTGTTGTAGGATATAATGACATATCAGGTCATATAAATGCAGACAGATTTGTTATTTTCTTTGCGGATGACAAGATAAATAAGGTTATCAGAAAGATAGAGACCATCAATTTACAGCTTATTAAGGTTTCAGAATCCTTAAAGATTCCAAAGATTCAGCCATACTTTGGTGTGACAAAATGGGAGCCGGGAAAAAAGGTTGAGGAAGCATACGGCGAGGCCAACTTTGCCAAGAATCGGATCAAGGAGCGGAAGGACGTGCTCTATCAGATATACAGTCAGGCCGATACAGAAAGGATTGTCGAAGAAAAGCAGATGGAGGATAACTTCTACCGGGATTTAAATGACAATCATTTTGAGATATGGTATCAGCCCAAGTATGCTCCAAAGACCAACAAGCTGGTCGGTGCAGAGGGACTTGTCAGGTGGAGAAGAGAAAATAATGAGATTATTCCGCCATCCAAATTTATACCGCTTTTTGAAAGAAACGGCATGATTAAGGCGCTTGATGAGTATGTGTTCCGCGAGGTGTGTACACATCAGAGAAGATGGCTTGATGAAGGGAAAAAAATAGTCCCTATCTCAATCAACCTGTCCAGAGCGAGCCTGTACTTTGAGTCTGTGGTTAAAAGATATCATGATATAGCAAGAAGAATCGGCATATACACACATCTTGTGCCTATAGAGATTACAGAGAGTGCAGCGGTCGATAATGATGAAATCAAGAGTATTGCGGATAAATTCCATGGCAATGGATTTCCACTTTTGGTGGATGATTTTGGCTCAGGCTATTCATCACTTGTTACCCTCAATATGAAGTGCTTTGATACACTCAAAATCGACAAGAGCCTGATTGACTATATAGGAGATTCAAATGGTGAGAGGCTGCTTGTGCACACGATAGCACTGGCCAAGGAGCTGGGAATCTGCGTGACCGCCGAGGGTGTTGAGAGTCAGGAGCAGGTAGAGTTTTTGAAGAATATAGACTGCGACAGTATACAGGGCTTTTATTATTCAAAGCCACTGCCGTTAACAGAGTATGAGATGCTTTTGGATTGATAAATATAAAAAATATAAGCAGTATAAAAGAGCCGGTCATGTGACCGGCTCTTTTGAGGGGAGTATAAATAATTAATAAGAGGTATAACATTGAAAAGATTTCTCTCTTCGGAAACATTATAAAATAACAGTAATTAAAAAGCAATACTTTGAAACACAAAATAATATAATTTTAACAAAACGAGTTAATTTATTAAAGAGCTAAAGTACTAAAGCACCGGCTGTAATGATTTTGGTGATTTATCGCAGTTCACATCTCATAATAAAATGAATATCATAATGTAAATTCGTATTTTGGCGTATGGATGTATGAAATTTAAAATAGTTTATGCGGATGAGCTTTATAAGGTGCAAAAAGAAATGAATGCACTGCTTATAGATATAAGAACAAGAGAGGAATATGACAGGTCGCACTGGAAAGGCGCACTCAGTATGCCTATGGATATCACGGATTCATATGAGAGTGAACTCGATGCGTCACAGAGTGTGATTTTTTACTGCACGCATGGTGGAAGCAGCATGAAGCTGGCCAGATATCTGGGAAATCGCGGTTTTGATACAGCGACAGTCATAGGTGGATACAATGCTATGTGCGGATATCAAAAAAAGTTGCAGAAATATGGCTGAAACTATTTAAAAAAATTGAAATTTATGCAACAATATTAGATAACAATGTAAAGTACAATTATAGAAAGGCAGTTACACAATATATGAATAGATTTGAGCTTGTTGTGCCATGTCATTTTGGCCTTGAGGCAGTAGTCAAGAGGGAGATATATGATCTGGGATATGAGATAACACGTGTGGAGGACGGCAGGGTATCGTTTGAGGGCGATGCTGAGGCTATATGCAGAGCGAATATATTCTTAAGAGGCGCAGAGAGAGTATTACTTCAGGTAGGACGCTTTAAGGCTGCCACATTTGATGAGCTTTTTGAAAATGTAAAGGCTCTCCCATGGGAAAATTATATTCCCAAGGACGGCAGATTCTGGGTGAAAAAGGCTTCTTCCATAAAGAGTAAGCTTTTTTCACCATCTGATATACAGTCTATCGTGAAAAAGGCTATGGTTGAGAGAATGAAGAGGTCTTATCACATTGACTGGTTCCCGGAGGACGGAGCACAGTATCCGGTAAGGGTTTTTCTGTACAAGGATGAGGTGATGGTGACACTTGATACATCGGGGGATTCCCTTCACAAGAGAGGATACCGTCTGGCAACGAGCAAGGCGCCGCTGACTGAGACACTTGCAGCATCGTTCATCATGCTTACACCATGGCATGCAGACAGAATACTTGTGGATCCGTTTTGCGGCAGTGGTACATTTCCGATAGAGGCAGCCATGATGGCAGCAAACATAGCACCCGGTATGAACAGGGAGTTTACAGCTGAGAGCTGGACCAATATCATACCAAGAAAGCTGTGGTATGAGGCTGTGCAGGAGGCAGAGGATATGATAGATAAGGATGTGCAGGTGGACATCCAGGGCTATGACATTGACCCTGATGTGGTGGCTGCAGCCAGGGAAAATGCCAAGAGAGCCGGAGTGGAGCACATGATTCATTTCCAGCAGAGGGCTGTGGCTGACCTGCATCACCCGAAGAAGTACGGATTTATTATCTCAAATCCTCCATACGGTGAGCGACTCGAGGAGAAATCAGCGCTCCCGGCACTGTATTCACAGATTGGAGAAGCTTATAAGAGGCTTGATGCATGGTCGATGTATCTGATTACGAGCTATGAGGATACAGAGCGCTATATCGGCAGAAAAGCTGACAAAAACAGGAAAATCTACAATGGTATGATAAAGACATATTTTTATCAGTTTATGGGGCCTAAGCCTCCGAGAAGGAAAAAGGATTAGCAGGGTATATGAAATATTCAAAGAGATATATTGCATTTACATTCATCTTGGCACTTATCTTTGTGTCTAATTTTTACATATATGCAAAGGACAGCTCTACACTTGGCGCGTTCAGAGGAGCACAGATAGATAATACTATATGGAGTCCGCTTGTGGCTGCTGATGTAAATGGCACCACCATCAGGCTTATGATAGAAAATAAGGAGTATACGAGCGAGGATGAGCATGTGTATATGGATGAGAACAGGAATATAATGGTTCCCGTGTCTATGCTTCGCGATGCACTAAACAGCAGTGCCCATGTATACAACCAAAATGAGCTTCTGGTGGAAAAACACAGTCTGACAGCTGATTTCAAGCTGGCAGATGACAATGGCTTTGTACAGTATAAGGGGCAGTTTTATGCAAGCTTAGACAAGCTGTCTAAACTTTTGGATATGACCTGCAGCTTTGATACGGCGACAAATACACTCACTATGACAGACAAATCCGAGGGTGTATCAACGGTGCCAACAAAGTATGATCTGAGGGAACGACAGCGTGTGTCACTAATCAGGGATCAGGGCAGCTATGGCACCTGTTGGGCTTTTGCGGCCACAAGTGCACTCGAGTCAGCCCTTATGCCGGAGGAACAGCTTTTGTTTTCCGTGGATCATATGAGTATGAGCAATTCATTCAACGTCAATCAGTATGACGGTGGAGAGTATACCATGGGAATGGCATATCTGGCAGCATGGCAGGGACCGGTTTATGACGCGGATGATCCTTACGGAGATGGAGTGACACGCGATGATCTTGCTGCAGTAAAGCATGTGCAGCAGATGCTTATCATAGATGGAAAGGACTATCAGGGCATAAAGGAGGCTGTTTTCAAATATGGTGGTGTGCAGACATCGCTTTACAGTACAATAGCAAGCTCAAAGACAAAGACGCCTTATTACAATAAGCAGACTAATTCTTACTGTTATATGGGTCAAAACAAGCCAAATCATGATGTGGTGATAATTGGCTGGGATGACAATTACCCTAAGGAAAACTTCAATGTGGATCTGGAAGGAGATGGAGCCTTCATATGCCAGAACAGCTGGGGCAGCAGTTTTGGAGACAATGGGGTGTTTTATGTGTCATACTACGATACAAATGTGGGCACGCACAATGTTGTTTATACAGATATAGAGAGTGCTGACAATTATGATAATATCTACCAGAGTGACCTGTGTGGCTGGGTTGGAAAGATGGGCTACGACAAGGAGGATATGTACGGAGCCAACATATTTACAGCACAGTCGGCTGAATCGCTAAGGGCTTGTGGCTTTTATGCTACAGCAGCGGATACCTCATACAAGCTGTATGTAGTTAAGAATTTTGAGAATGAGTATTCTTTTAAAAATAAGACACTGGTGGCTGAGGGGTCACTAAAAAATGCAGGCTATTACACTGTTGATTTTGATGAGCCTGTTGATTTGGAGTCCGGTGAGCGTTATGCCATTGTACTTTATATAAATACACCGGGCTCGACTCATCCGATGGCTATAGAGTACAACTCGGGAGAAGCATACATGTCTACGGTCAATCTGGATGATGGCGAGGGCTACATCAGCTATGATGGTGTGGCATATATCAATGTAAAGGAAAAACAGGATTGTAACCTCTGTATAAAGGCCTTTTCTGATAACAGATGATATGTACAGAAATATTCTAAAGATAATAACAGTATTTTTCGTTATGCTTGCACTTATCGTGCCGGTCACGCTTGAAAAGCTTCCGGCTATAAATGAGAAGTATGATATGGCAAAAGCACTGGAGGATAATGTGCTGCAAAACTATGTCAAGGCTTCCACAGATGCAAAGCAGGAGAAGAACCCTGATGAGATATTGCAGGAGGGAGCCGGCTTTGAGGATGATTTAAGGATAGAGCTGCCGGACGACTCAGAAGGGGAGCGCCAGAGTATATCGGTGGAAACCGATGCCCTGACGCAGACGGTCTATGTGAAGCTTAAGGCTGATGTGGACAATTACTTTACGAAGTATTCCATGACAGGCAGGTCAAATCATATAGACTCCATGCAGTATTACCGCAAGGGGGCAGATGGTGTGATAGCTATCACTACAGACAAGCTCTATCAGGTGAAGCAGCGCATAGAGAATGGATATCTTTATCTGAGCTTTGTCAATCTGCATGATATATACGATAAGGTCATCATAATAGATGCAGGTCACGGCGGCCGTATGACCGGTGCCGTTAGAAACGGAATAGAGGAAAAAAGCATCAATCTGGATATAGTGCTGGCACTTAAGGAACAGCTTGACAGCTATTCAGGTGACAAAAGGCTTGGGATATTCTACACCAGGACAACAGATACCAATCCTACACTGCAGCAGAGAGCGGCACTTGCCAATAAGGCTGATGCGGATTTATTTATCAGCGTGCATTGCAACTCATATGAAAAGGGCAATTTCACCGCAGTTTCAGGTACGCAGGTGCTCTACAGCCAGTCGGATGACAGAGAGCTTGGAAGTAAGCAGCTTGCACAGATTTGCATGGACAACGTGACAGCTGCGACAGGAAACAGGGCATTTGGACTGCTTCCTGCGGATGACATATATATAATAAGAACAAGTGAGGCTCCGGTTGCACTTGTGGAGGTGGGCTTCATGACCAACAGACAGGAGCTTGACAATCTGGCCAATGCAGACTATCAGAAACAGGCAGCTCAGGGTATATACAATGCAATCATGCAGGCATTTGATGAGGGCTACTAGCTGTATCTGGAAATTGTCCGAATAGAAAAAGAAGGAAGGAAATATATTATGACAAAAATTATATTTGCAACAGGAAACAAGGATAAGCTCAGAGAAATCAAAGAGATACTTTCAGACTGCGACGTGGATATCATGTCAATGAAGGAAGCCGGTATCAATGTGGATATAGTGGAGGATGGGAAGACCTTTGAAGACAATGCGCTGATTAAGGCACGCGCAATAGCGGCACACACAGATGCAATTGTTCTCGCTGACGACTCAGGACTTGAGATTGACTATCTGAATAAGGAGCCTGGAGTATATTCAGCGCGCTATATGGGCGAGGATACCTCATATGATATAAAGAATAATAACCTTATAGAGCGCCTTGACGGTGTGCCAAAGGAGAAGCGTACAGCCCGCTTTGTGTGTGCTATCGCAGCAGTACTTCCTGATGGAAAGGAGCTTGTGACCAGACAGACTATGGAGGGTTACATAGGATGGGAGATAGCAGGCACTAATGGATTTGGTTATGATCCTATCTTCTATTTAGATGAGTACGGCTGCTCCTCAGCAGAGCTTACTCCGCAGCAGAAGAATGCCATAAGCCATCGGGGCAAGGCTCTTCGCGCCATGAAAGAGATGCTTGTGAAGGTGATCTAGTATAGCATTTAATTAAAAAACGCTATACTGGTATAGGTACTGAATTGCAACATATACGGATAAAATGCCTGCCGGAAAGCCCTTTTAAGCCGACCGGCAGCAGCTTTAAAAAAATTATCAAAAAAATAAAAAAAGTTGTTGACATATTCTTCTCTTTGCTATATACTAATTCTTGCGTCACGGAAAGAACGCAAAACAAATCCTTCGGGGTGTGGCTCAGCTTGGCTAGAGCGCCTGGTTTGGGACCAGGAGGTCGCAGGTTCGAATCCTGTCACCCCGACTACATGCGGGTGTAGTTCAATGGTAGAACACCAGCCTTCCAAGCTGGATACGTGGGTTCGATTCCCATCACCCGCTTAGATATTGCAGCATTTGCAGTATCCCATATGTGTCTGTAGCTCAGTTGGATAGAGCACCGGCCTTCTAAGCCGGGTGTCGGGGGTTCGAATCCCTTCAGGCACATTTTTTATTTCATATCAATTCCATATGGACCATATGAAGTAAATATGGTGGGTATAGCGCAGTTGGTTAGCGCGCCAGATTGTGGCTCTGGAGGCCCAGGGTTCGAATCCCTGTATCCACCCTTTGCATTAGTGCAAATAGTGTCGTGCGCATTATATGCGTATCCGTGCGGCGCACGAGTGTTACTCAAGGGCTATCGCCAAGCGGTAAGGCACAGGATTTTGATTCCTGCATTCGTTGGTTCGAATCCAACTAGCCCTGTTACAATTTGAATATATGGGATATTAGCTCAGGTGGTAGAGCACTTGACTTTTAATCAAGTTGTCCGGGGTTCGAATCCCCGATGTCTCATTAAAAATGCCTCTCTTAAAGAGGCGTTTTTTAATGTCAGACATCGTAGGAATCGAACTCCGGACAACGGAGTTGACCTAGCGCTGGACAGAGGAAAATATGTGGGTATTATATGCATTTGGATCCGCATTTTTTGCGGGTATAACATCAATACTGGCAAAGTGTGGTATCAAAAAAACTGATTCAAACGTAGCAACTGCAATCAGGACAATTGTAGTTTTGATTTTTTCATGGATTATGGTATTTGTGGTTAAAGCGCAGGGGCAGATCACAGCTGTGTCAGCAAAGACATGGATATTTCTGATGCTTTCAGGAGTCGCTACCGGAGCCTCATGGCTCTGTTATTTTAAAGCACTCCAGCTTGGCGATGTAAACAGAGTGGTGCCGATTGATAAATCAAGCACAATACTGACCATTATACTAGCATTTATCTTTTTTAAAGAGGAGATAAACGTACTCAGGCTGGTATGTGTGGTGCTTATAGCAATTGGAACGTATATGATGATCACCAAAAAGGAGATATCACAGGAAGAGCAGAATAAGGCCAGGGGTTCTCATGGATGGCTGTTTTATGCAGTGCTGTCTGCTGTTTTTGCCAGCTTCACCTCAATACTGGGAAAGGTCGGTATAGAGGGGATCAATTCTAATCTGGGAACTGCGATAAGGACGATAGTGGTGCTTATCATGGCGTGGATAGTGGTATTTGCCACAGGAAAACAGCACACCATAAAGCATATAGAGAAAAAAGAGCTTGGCTTTATCTGCCTTTCGGGACTTGCAACAGGCGGCTCATGGCTTTGCTATTACAAGGCACTGCAGGACGGACTTGCGAGTGTCGTAGTGCCTATAGATAAGCTGAGCATAGTTGTGTCAATCGTGTTTTCATATTTCGTATTTAAGGAAAAACTGACGATTAAATCCTTTACAGGACTGGTGCTCATCATAGCAGGAACATTGATTATGCTGGTTTAAATATATAAAAACATCTTGACGTTTTTCTGTTTTTTTATTATCATTGTTAACCGAGAAAAAAATTATAGTTGACAATTATAACGGATGATATGTATTATAATGATACTTATTAAATGAGAAAAGAAATACAGGACACGAAGGAGATTAAAATGGATCTAATAACACTGGCACAGGAGATAATAGACGGAAGAAGAATCACAAGGGATGATGACCTATCATTTTTCCTTACATGTGATTTAGACGAGCTGTGTAAGGGCGCAGATATGATCAGGGAGAAGTTTATCGGCGACAAGGTAGATTTGTGCTCGATAATAAACGGAAGAAGCGGAAAATGTCCGGAGGACTGCAAGTATTGTGCGCAGTCAGCACATAATCATACAAATTGTGAGGTTTATGATTTTTTACCTGAGGAAAAGATACTTGAGGCGTGCAGGATGAATGAGAGAGAGGGCGTAGACCGTTTCTCGATAGTTACAGCGGGAAAAGCGCTGACAGGTGAGGAGTTTGACAAGGCAATACATGCATATGAGACCATGAACAGAGAGTGCAAGATTGATTTATGTGCGTCAATGGGCTTTCTTTCAGCAGAGCAGCTTCACAGACTGCACGAGGCAGGTGTCAGCAGCTATCACCACAATATAGAGACCTCAAAGCGTAATTTCCCCAATATATGCACCACACACACCTATGATATGAAGATTGAGACGCTTAAAAAGGTGAAGGCAGAGGGCATGTATGCGTGCTCAGGCGGCATCATCGGAATGGGTGAGACCTGGGAGGACAGGCTGGATATGGCAGTCAGCCTTGCAGAGGTAGGAGTGGATTCCATTCCGCTTAATGCGCTTATGCCGATTGCAGGCACTCCGCTTGAGGGACTTGAGCATATCAGTGAGCCTGATATACTGCGTACAGTGTCATTTTTCAGGTATATAAATCCAAAGGCTGACATACGTCTTGCTGCCGGAAGGGCGCTGCTTACAAATGACGGAGAGCTTGCATTCAAATCTGGAGCATCAGCCACAATTACAGGAAACATGCTTACGACAGTAGCGTGTGCCACAATCAGAAGTGATAAGGAAATGCTTGAGGGCATGGGCAGGAATGTGACACCTGAGTACATGAAATAAATGTAATTATTCAGAATATAAAATATGTCAAAGATGCGTAAAATAGTATTAGTTTTGCGCATCTTTTTTAGTATAAATGACAGGTTTTGTTGCGGGGTAAAAAAAATTATTATATAATGAAAAAATTACAGGATATATGACAGAAAAGGAGCAGAATATGAAGACATTGATAGTTGTAGATATGCAGAATGATTTTATAGACGGAGCACTTGGCACAAAGGAAGCTCAGGCGATTGTTGGAAATGTTGCTGCAAAGATTAAAGAATATAGGTCAAATGGTGATGAAATAATTTATACAAGGGATACACATGATGAGGATTACCTCGATACACCGGAAGGAAAGAAGCTTCCTGTGAAGCACTGCATAAAGGGAACAAAGGGCTGGGAAATAGCTGATGGTCTCTATGTCGCAGGCGCAGATTGTATCGACAAGCCGAATTTTGGATGGCCGAACTGGAATGAGCGCAGCTTTGATGAGATTGAGCTTGTGGGACTGTGTACTGATATATGTGTTGTATCAAATGCACTTATTCTAAAAGCACAGTTTCCGGACGTGCCGGTTTCAGTGGATGCATCGTGCTGTGCAGGTGTCACACCGGACAGTCATGAGGCGGCACTAATCACCATGAAGATGTGTCAGATTGATATTAAATAAGCGGGTTACTATATGTTATTTTTAAAAATAAGAGGTTACGGGGAAATATGATTAAAGAAAATCCGTCATGCCGGGGAATGCGCGTGGCGGATTTTTCGTATGTAATTGCTTGCGCCTGATACATTTTAGATACAAGTATCTGTTAATATAGAAAAAGCAATGCATAATCCGGGCTGATACATGCTCCTTAGGATTGACAGCAAAAGAAGAATATGCAAAGATTTATATAAAGAACATAAAATTTTAGAAGGAACATTATGATAGAAATACTTATAGTGGAAGACGAAAAACCGATATCGGACCTCATCAGATTAAATCTCATGAAAGCAGGCTATACCTGCACCTGTGCCTTTGATGGTATGGAGGCGGCAGATATTCTGGAGGAGAGAAATTTTGACCTGATAATACTTGATGTAATGCTGCCGAAGCTAAACGGTTTTGAACTCATGGAATACATAAAACCACTTGGCATACCTGTGATATTTCTCACAGCCAAAGCCTCTTTAGATGACAGGCTAAGAGGCCTTACGTCCGGTGCTGAGGATTATATGATAAAGCCTTTTGAGATAGTTGAGCTTTTAGCCAGGGTAAATATAGTGCTAAGACGTTATAATAAGATGGAGCAGCAGCTTACCTTTAAGGATATAGCTATCGATACGAAAAACCAGAATGTATCAAAGGCAGGGAAGCATATAGAGCTTACACCGAAGGAATTTGAGCTGCTTGAGCTTCTGATGCGCAATAAAAATATCACACTTTTCAGAGAAAAGATATATGAAGAAATATGGGGAAGTGAGTACTCTGTCGAGTCGAGGACGCTCGATCTTCACATACAGAGACTGCGCAAAAAGCTGGATATAGGAGACTGCCTTAAAACCGTATTTAAGGCGGGATACAGGCTGGAAGAACAGAAAACTAAAGACCTTTGAATATGGGTAAGCGTAATATACAAAAAGAGGGCTAAATGAAATTCAGGTACAAGGTATTGTTCACAAATTTAATACTGCTTTCACTTGGACTGGGGCTGGTGGGTTACCTCATGATACACAAGAATTTTGAGCTTGCGAAGCAGACACAGCTTAAAAATGCTATTGTGCAGAATAATCTGGTACAGTCCTCTGTGGAGTATGAGCTTTTGCAGCTTTTAAATTCAGTTTCCGATAATTCTGAAACTTCGAACAATAATATAGATAACAATAATGCAGAAAAGAGCAGCATTTCCGCATCATCAATAGCCGCGCAACTTCCGCAGATCGGAAGCCGTGTAAGCAGCAGTGTGCGCTCAAGGGATTCATTTTTCTATATATATTTTGATGGTGAAAAAGTATATACAGATGATAAAAGTGATGCAAGGATAGGTGATACACTTTTCAAAAATCTCACAACAGGAAACAAAAACTATGTGATTAAAGAAGAATCCCAAAAGCACTATATCTATGTTACTTCGCAGAGTGTGATAGATGAAAAAAATCTCTGGATAGTAAGTAAATGCGATGCATCAGAGGCGTATACACTGCTTGATGAGCAGATAAACTATTTCAGGCTGATAATAATAGTCATATTGATTGCAGAGTCGGCAGCAATGTATTTTATCAGCAGGTACATGACAAAGCCGCTCGAGAAGCTTAACCATGTCAGCGAGGAAATAGCGCAGGGGGATTATGCCACAAGGGTAAACGTAAAAAGTCATGATGAGATAGGGCTTCTTGCGCAGAAATTTAATATCATGGCGCAGGCAGTATCGGATCATGTAGACGAGCTTAACGATATGGTGCACAGGCGTGAGCAGTTTGTAGCGGATTTTACCCACGAGATAAAAACCCCTATGACGTCAATCATTGGATATGCAGACACGATGCGTTCACTGGAGCTTCCGAGAGAGGAACAGATGATGGCGCTTGGATATATTTTTTCGGAGGGAAAACGTCTGGAGAGCATGTCGCAGAAGCTTTTTGAGCTGATATATCTGCGCCGGCATGATATTGAAAAAGCGCGGGTTCATATGGCAGATCTTTGTGCAGAGGTGGTAAAGGTTGTTGAGCCTGCATACGAAAACAGGCATCTTACTATAGAAACAGAGATAGAGGATACTGTGCTGACCGTGAATAGAGAACTTCTGGTTACAGCACTTGTCAATATGATGGATAATGCAAGGAAAGCATCAGAAGAAGGTCAGCAGGTTGAGGTTACAGGAAAATTTGTGGACAATAGGGCTTGTAATATACGTAAAGATAAAACGGATATAGGCGAAGCCGAATCAGCAGATGACGGGAAATGTATGACGGCATATGAAATCTGCATAATCGATCACGGAATCGGAATGACTAAGGAACAGGCGGCAAAAATTTGTGATGAGTTTTATATGGCAGACAAATCAAGAGCCCGAAAAGAGGGCGGTGCCGGAATCGGAATGTCGCTTGTGGCAATCATTTTAGAGCACCATAATGCAGTACTTTCAGTGGAAAGTGAACCCGGATGCGGAACAACTATGAGGATTTTGCTGCCGTGGTAATCTGAACGCAATATAGATAAAAAAATGGTAAATTCGTAAGATTTAAAGGAAGATATGAAAAAAGACAGCTTCAAATTAATAATAATGTCTGTTGCAGTAATCTGTATAGTAATAGCAGGCATCATGGTGCCTGGCATAGTGCTTGAGGCAAACCAGAAAAGTGAACATGATCATGTGGCGAAGGTTCCTAAAAGCTATCTGCCTTCAGGCTCTGTAATGGCAAAGGAAGCATCTGCCAATCTGAAATTGTCGGAGAAGCTCTCGCTCATAGATGGGCAGTGGGACAGCACGACAGATGATGCCGCCTCTTATGAGATGGATGAGCAGGATTATCAGGCAGTTGCCACATGCAGAAAAAGCATAGAAAAGCTTTATGAAGAAAAGCTCTATCCGGTAAATCTTTCACCTGACTACTCTAACTGGTATACGTGGGAGGCAGCAGCGAAAAAGGCATCGGATAATACCTTTAACACATATACGGCATATTACTGGATAATCAGGTTTGAGAAGTATGATGGTACGCAAAATCATACCATCTGGATGCTTGAGGATGGGACAATCATTATGGCAAAAGCACATATGAAGGATATTAGTGATATGAGTGAATATAAAGAGGTTTTGCAGGCAGATGATGAATCACAGGCAGAAAATGATTTGTCTGCTTACAAAGGATATTTTGACTACAGCGGGATAGATTTTTCAAAGCTTAACCTGATATCCGAGACAACAGCAGTGGAGCAAAAAAATAATGAAAGCTATGAGGTGCTGCAGTTTTTACAGGAAAATGAATATGTATATGCGGTCCATGAGAAGTGATATAGACCCGGTTTGCATAAGTATGTGCAGACCGGGTTTTTATAATAAAAATGCAATGTATGATACAAAAAGTTTACAACTGACATATATACTCATTATAACAACATGGAAGATAACTATTCTGAATAGTCACTGGGAAAGAACAAAAAGGGAGGAGAACCACATATGGATAAAAGGGGTAACATATCTTCACGAAATATGAGATTATTTGCAGCAATTATGACACTCATCGAGGCACTTGTCCTCACATCACTGGCAGGCTGTGCAGATAAAAAGGTAGATTATGGCACTGATACAGAAAAACTGACAAAAAGTGCTGTATGCAATGTAAAGGATTTTAGTACAGATGAGACCTACAGCGATGAGTTTTCCGTGCAGACAGAAATTGGAAATGTAAATATAGATATAAGTGCAAAAGTGGAACTGCCTGATTGTAAGACAATGTCAGTAGTTGAAGTGGAAAAGATACCTTATTCTGCAAAGCTCAAGGAAAAGGTATTGAAGGCATACTTTGGAGAGTCACAGATTTATTACTATGATAAGGAACATTGGACAAAAACACAGCTTCAAAATCTCATTGATTCCATAAATTCCTCAACAACACCAACTGATACATCTGGCACAGGAAACAGAACTGAGTTTTTGAAGGAATATACGCATTATCTGGAAAATGCCGGGGATGAATGGACTATAGCTACAGAGTATGATTCATGTGATGAGTTTGTAGGGAAAAAAGGAAACACCTGGTATAACGTGAATTTTGTTGCAGATGGTGATGAAAATAAATGGCTGTCGGGAATTGGCGCAGGTCCGATTGAAGGATATACCAAAAAGGCAGGAAGTAATGAATATGAGTGGAGTAATATATTTAACGATGGATATGTGCAGCAATACTTTGGACCGGATTCACTCATGGAATATGATACGGTATATGATATCACGGATTCACAGGATACATCGGGAGAGGAAATTGAGCAGGAGGAAAATGAATCGGGTATCACAATAGAAGAAGCGGGGAATATGATAGACAGCTTTTTGAAAGAGACAGGTTTTTCATCCATCCCGCAGACTGAGAGCTCGCAGCTGAAATGGAGTGGATATAACGAAAGAGCCGATCATGTGTATCAGGAAGATGATATACATGAGTGTGTAAGTGGTTATAGATTTTACTACAATATCGGAGTTGACAAAATATTATTTGATGATGCTTTAAACCCGATGGATTACAGCGGATACAATATGAAATATGGTGATAGTATAGAGGATACTTTTGATAATGAATTATACAATTTTTATGTTGATAAATATGGTATAGGGACTTTTTATATAGACTGCCCGGTAAGTATAGTAAGAAAACAGGAAAATGTAGAAATGCTTCCTTTAGAAAATATATTTGATATTGCCCGGGATGAGCTTGAAAACAATGCTGATGAATATGTACTGGATACAAATGTAAAATATTACACTCTAAAACTTGCATACATAAGGGTAAACAACCGGACTGATATGCAAAAATACAGTTATATTCCGGCATGGAGTCTGGAATTGCTGCAGAAAGGCACTGCAAATGCATGCCCTGTATTTATCAACGCGATTGACGGAAGTGTGATACATTCGGACGATCTGAGTTAAGATACAGAATGTTTACATTAGACCGTACCTTCACAGGAATAATTATGTTGTAGAAAAAAATGTGACATATCAGGGAGGATTGGCATATGAGAAAACACACAAGAATACTCGCAGCGGCTATGACGATCGTTGAAGCGATAGTAATCATCTCACTCACAGGCTGCTCAGGCAAAAAAGTAGATTATGGGAATGAGAGCGAAAGTAAAGAGACAAAAAATATGTCTGTCTTAGCTGATATCAGGGCAGACTCCGGCTGGAATGAAAACTTTACAATACAGACCGGTAATGGCGAGAAAACAGTATATGTAAATGCAAATATTGTAGTTCCGGACTTTGATAACATGTCGGTTGTTGAGGTGGAAAATGTAAAGATAGATGCTGATTACAAAAAGCGTTTTCTGGATTTATATTTTGGTGGGAACGAGTACTATTATCACGATCCGGATCATTATACTGTTGACGAACTGAATGAGGTCATAGAGGACTGGCAGAAAACACAGGATGAAACTCACAGTGAGTGGTTGGAACAGCGGCTGGCTGAATATAGGGATAAGCTTGAAACGGCAAAGACTACTTATACCGTGGCAAAGGATCTCGAAAACTGTGAAGTATTTGCAGGCTACAAGGGTGATGTGTTCTGTGAGGTGGATTTTGAGGCTCACAAGGTACATGCTTACGCCTTGCATCAGTCCGGGACAGATTACGGTCCACCATCTTTAAGGAATGAGGACTATGATACCATAACGCAGACTTTTCAGGATGATGATCTAAAGGATAAGGCAGACGAGACCTCAAATGAGGGCAGTAAATCTGCCGCATCAGCCAAAAAAGAAGCCGGGGATTTCCTTAGTAAATTGGGAATGCAGGATCTGGTGGAACGAGGTGAATGTGAGTGCAGCTGGATAGGGTTTAATAACAGCGAAGAGGGAAATGACTATCAGACAGCAGTGTGGGGATATATTTATTCATACGCGACCGGCATAGACGGAATCACATTTAAGGATGGATTTGATATGGATACCTATTTGTCGGTGTATGAAGCAAATGATAGTGATATAGATGATGTTACACTGCCTGACAGTACACTTCTTACAGTCACGGATGATGGAATAATTGATGTGCAGATGGAATATCCGGTAAATGTAACACAGATCTATAAGGATGTGGAGCTTATTTCTCTGAAAAATATAGAGCAGATCATCAAGGCGGAGATTACGGAAAATCCTGATAAATATGATATTGCATCGTCATTCAATAAGCTACAGCTTAGTTATCTTAAGATAAGAAGTGACAGTGAGCAGGGAAAATACAGCTATGTTCCGGCGTGGGCACTGTCACGTCTGGTAGACTACTCCAATGAGCAAAATGCTATCTTTGTAAACGCTATAGATGGAACAATCATAAATTTGGAAAATTCACTGTAAAGGAGAGGCTATGAAGAGGAAAAACGTTATTATACCGGCGTTGGTTCTTGCAATAGCATTAACCGGCTGTTCAGGAAAAAAAGTAGATTACAATATGGAAACTGAAAATATAAACACAAAAGCAGGAAGTGATATAAGTGCGTTTGACGACAGTACGAAATGGAATGACAGCTTTTCTGTTGAGACATCTGACAAAAGTGTGGATGTGGATATTTCAGCAGACATTACCCTGCCGGACTGCAAAAGCATGTCGGTTGTTGAGGTGAAGAATATAAAGGTGGGTGCCGATTTCAAAAAGAGTGTGATAGAGGCTTATTTTGGCGATAGTACCGTATATTATCACGACATACCTCATTATACGAAAGAAGAGATATATCACAGCATGGAGGTTGTAAAAAATGAGATTGCCGGGTATCAGCAGAAAATTGATGCGGGACTTATCACAGAAGAGGGCGTCAGCAGGGTGATGAAAAGTGAAAATGATCTGCTGGAACAGTATGAAAAGGCAGAACCGTCTGCACTGGATACGCGTGAAATAGCCACAGACTATACGGATTGTAATGAGTATCTGGGATATATTGGTAATGTTTTCTGTGAGCTTAGGTTTGGAATTGCTGAGGACGGTTCGCTTGAATATATTTCAGCACAGCCTCTTAAAGCAGGAAGTGAGGGTACATCATATGATAGCAGTGAGTATGGCTATTACGGACCACCATCATTTGAACAGGAGCAGGGTGTAGGGGGCCTTAATGGAGGTTCTACAGGTGGAGATACTACCTCTGCATATGACAACGAGTGTGTATTGACCAAAGACGAAGCTGTAAAGAAGGCAGAAGAATTTCAAAATAAATTAGGCAGGGCTTCACAGGTATATATAGGAACCTCAGACTACGAGTGGAGCGCAGGAGTGATAGAGGATGGCGATGATACCGTAAAAACTGATGATAAAGAGAGCGTTATAAAGGATACAGCCTGGGGATATATCATAGATTATGGCGAGGGTGTGGATGGCATAGCGTTTTGCAAGTCACTCGATTTCACCCGGAATATGGATATATGGGAGAAACTCGATAACTATGATGATTTTATGCCATATGGCAGCAGTTCCTTTATTGTGACGGATCAGGGAGTGACGGAATTTACTGTTTCTTACCCGGTTGATATTGTAAATGAGTCAAAAAACGTAGAACTTTTGTCAATGGACACTATAAAAGAGATCATCAAGGATGACATGACAAAGAATTCAGATCAGTATGATTTTACACAAAATCACACTTACAACAATCTAAAGCTCGGATATATCCGTTTGAAGGATGCATCTGACAAGGATAAATATACTTATGTTCCGGCATGGTGTCTGTCAAAACAGGATAAGGGCTACGACAGATATCCGGTGTATGTGAATGCTATAGATGGCACGATCATACGGATTGATGATCTCATATAAAATTTAGCTAATGGATCGGGTTCATATTTTGATGGAAAAGATGTGAAAAATATATGATTAACAGAAAGAAAAAATATATAAGTCGTTTGACATTTGCCGCTGCAATTACCTCTATTTTATTTTCAGGATGTGGGGCGGCACAAAAGGAGCTTGCACAGACGGACAGAGCTTCCTACGAGAAAATATCATACCAGACAGTTACGGTACAGAGCGGTTCACTCACACCTCAGACTACCATCAGTCTGAGCGCGCAGGGCTATACCAGGTTTTCCTATGGTGCGACAAACACGGAGCTTACGCTCGAAAAGGTAAATGTGGCAGTGGGTGATCATGTGAAAAAGGGCGATATACTGGTGGCTTTTAAATCCGGGGAGATACAGAAAAAGATTGAGGACTACAGCGGGCAGATCAGCCAGAATAAGCTTCTGGCAGAGCACTACAGGGCTATTATGAAAATCGATGATACTCAGGATTATTCAAGCGATATTGCCCAGCTTGATAAGGATACAGAGGTTGCGCAGCTTTATCTTGATGAGGCAGAGGAAAAACTGTCGAGATATCAGATCACGGCATCCGAGGATGGCACGATCACAGCAATGAACAATTCGCTTTTGGCGGGAGTTTTTGAACCGGGCAGCAATCTTATAACAGAAATCAGCGGAAACGGCAATTACGAGGCTGACAGACCGGAAGGTTATGACTTTAATGTAGGTGATGTATACACGGCAACAGCATCTGATATAGAGTTTGAACTTAAGGTAAAAGAGGTGGACGATAAAAAGCTTGTTTTTGAACCGGTATCGGACATGTCGGCAGTATCGGATGCACAGATATTTTCCATGGAAGTGACGCGCCCTGCTATAGAAAATGCTGTGTATGTGCAAAAGGACGCAGTACATGAGAAGGATGGCAGGTATTTTGTATACACACTGGATGAGAATGGATACAGACAGGCGGTATGGATAAGTGTCGCAGATCAGGTGGGAGACTACCGGATCATCACAGAAGGACTTAAAAGCGGGGATGAGGTGGTTTTGCAGTGAAGAACAGAAACCTTTTATCAATAAAAAAACTGGCAGTACTGGGGATATGTGTATCGTTTGTGGCAGGCGGCTGTGGAAAAATGACAGAAAGCAGCATACCAAAGCTTGAAGAACCTGTAGCGTTAAATGAAGCCTATAGACCTGTGGAATACGGTACGATCGGCTCCATGCAGGTGCTGATGGCTACTGCAGTTCCAAGGGATTACTGCAATTACTACGGTGCCAATGTCAATATTTCACAGATATATGTGGAGCCGGGAGATACAGTAAATGCGGGGGATGTGCTTGCAGTCTGTGATGTGGATGAGGCAAAAAAACAGTTGCAGGAATGTAAGGATGCGCTGGCGCATGAGAATGAGACATATGAGATATCCGCGCAGATCTCGGATACGCAGATCAAATTATGGGAGAGTCAGGCAGCAGGGCAGGAGAACAACACACTGATAGCCACAGAACAGGAAAATGAACGGTACGATAAGCAGCTTCACGAATACCGCGTGCAAAAGATCAATGAGCAGATGGCTTTATATCAGCAGATCGTTGATGATGGAACGCTTAAGGCAGCCCACAGCGGTCTTGTCACTTACACTAAGAAGCTGACAGGTGGAAGGTCTGCTGCGGCATACGAGAATATAGTCATTGTCTCCGATACGGATGACCTTGTGCTGGATATAAAAGATACAGCCATAAATGAGTACAAATACAGCGATTATGACAAGAAATATGTGATAGTCGATGGCGAAAAATATGATGTCACCGAGTCTCAATATACATCAGAGGTTTTGGTACTTTCGAAGATAAACAACCGCTATCCGGATGTGTGCGTGGAAAGCAGGGAAAAGCCGTTTCTTACGGCAGGACAGATGTATCCGGTATATTTTGAAAAGACAAAAGCAAATCAGGCACTTGTCGTGGGAAAAGATTCCATCTATAAGGATGGCGATACCAGATATGTCTATGTGAAAAATGATGAGGGCGGCCGAGAGAAACGCATCATAACAACAGGTGAGTATGATGAAAACTATACACAGGTCACAGAGGGCTTAAAAGAGGGGGAGCTGGTCTACTATAATTCTACAGATCAGGTTCCGACAAAGTACAGCAAATATACGGTAACAAGATCTGACTTTGATATAGCAAACTACGGTGTGAGCTACAGCAGATCTGACGCAGGGACGATAACCGAAACCTGTGATTATGAAGGGCAGATCGTTTCTGTCAATGTGAAGCAGGACGATACGGTAGAAAATGGGATGCTGCTTTACGTGGTGGATACCGGAGAGGGCAAAGCTGCCATAACAGAGGCAAAAAATGAGATCGACGCGGAGAATGAATCCTATGCGCACAAGATCGCAGATTACGATAAACAGGTAAAAGATTTATCTGAAGGTGGTAGCAGCGCAGAAGAAAATAACAAACAGGATGAAAAGCCGGATACAGCATATGAAGAGCAGCAGTTGAAATTGAACTTACAGCTGCTTGATCTGCAGAAAAAACTTGCCGGTGCAGACCACACCTATCAGCTTTCCCGGCTACAGTCAGCATATGACAGCATAAGCGCAGGAAATGACGGCAAAGGAAATATTTCAGTATATGCCAAAAATGACGGAAAAGTTTCAAAGGTGAGTGTCAAGGCAGGAGATAATGTGGAGGAAGGCTCAGATATCCTGCAGATAACCGGAAATTCCACGGACGTACTGCTGGTTCAGGTAAAGGATAGCAATAGTTATAAAGTATATAAGGACAATATAGCAGATGTGGGAGAGCGCGTATCACTTGAGCTGGACGGTACAACAATCTACGGAAACTGTATCGGTTTTGCAGGTTACGGCAGGCAAGCTCAAAGGGGATATATAAATCAGGATGATAAAGGTGTGCATATTACAGGAAACACAGATTCAGGATATGGAAATGCAGCATTTTATATAAAACTTGACAATGGAATACCGGATGATCTGACCAGGGCATCTGCTGTAAAGTTTTCTTATGTTTCTTTTAAAAAGGTGGTAGTGGTGCCGACTTCGATCATACACAAGCAGGTCAATCCGATGGACAAGGATGATATATCATACTATGTGTGGAAAATTGATGGGGACAGCGTGGTAAAGCAGCCGGTAATATTGAGCGATTATACATCAGGCAGCGATACACTTGTGCTTTACGGTATTGATGAGGGCGATGAAATATGTTTGGCTTCGTAATTAATAAATTAAAAAACAGAAAATGGTTAAATTTGTGTCTGCTTATGGGAGTGGCTTTGTTTATAGCACTTTTTGTGTGCCACTCTATGTTTGAAAAGGGCGCGGGAAATCAGATACTCGACAGACTTTTTACGGATCATGCCACACAGCAGAATGAGTTTCCTGCACAGATGAGCCGCGAGGGAACATATGCGGTGGCAGATTATCCTGATTCGCAGTCAGTACTTGATAAGCTGTCAGGATACGAGCAGAAGTGGACTGAATATGTGGATATAAACAAGGTTTCCTCACAGCAGCTTATCACACTCCCAGGAGGACGCGCAGATACAGAGTTTGGAGGACCTAACAATTATTTTACAATAGGATATCTGCCGGGACTTTCGGAGTACGCGGATGTTGTAAAATCTCAGACTGACACAGCCACATTCGAATGCAGTATAAGCGAAAAGACAATGGATCACTACGGACTTGTAGCAGGTGAAAAAATCTATTTACATGTACCTGATGGCAGTGGGAAAAAGGAAATTTCTTTCGTTATATCACAGATCTGTCGTGAAAAAGATATAAACGATCCATATTGGGCCAAGACGCTTTCGGATATGGGCGATGTGATATTTGTTTCGCAGGATGTTTTTGACGAAATGATGCAGTATTACAGCGAGGACAATATCAGCTACAGTGATTTCCTCATGTTGGATTACAGGCAGATCAACACGGAAAATGCTTCACTTTATGACGGTTATATGGAGCAGTTTAAGGATGCTGACAAGCTCTACAATGACAACATCCGTGATACGCTGGAGCGCTTTTTTACACAGCAGAAGACGATAAAGCTGATGCTTTGGGCGTTGGAGCTGCCGTGTCTTGTGCTTTTGATTTTATTTATAAGAATGATATCTGTACAGATACTTTCGCTCGAGCAAAATGACATACTTGTTTTAAGAAGCCGCGGTGCGACAAAATTACAGGTATTTATTTTGTACTTACAGCAGTCGGGAATAATAGCGTTTGCGGGCTGTGTACTCGGAATAGTACTCGGATATATAATGTGCCGGGCTGCCGCATCTACAGACGGATTTTTAAGATTTACGGCAAAGGATATAAGCACTTACAAATTTGTATGGCAGATGCTTGTCTATGCGGTGGCAGCGGCAGTTATCATGGTGCTGTTTATCACAGTTCCGGTGTGGAAAAAATCAAAGGATGCCATATCAGAGCGCAGCAGTAGGGGACGAATATCAAAGAAAAAGCCTCTTTGGGAGAAATGCTTTATAGACGTTATACTTTTGGCTCTGTCAGCATATCTGCTTTACAATTACAACAAGCAGAAGAGTACGCTTGCGATATCTGTTCTTGAGAACAGGAGCATAGATCCTGTCATGATACTGGACAATTCGCTTTTTATATTTGCAGCGGCACTTTTGTGCGTAAGACTTACCGGACTTATTATTCTGCTTGTTGACAGGCTCTTTAAAAAGCATTTTTCTCCGGCAATGTATGCATCATTTTTACAGCTAAAACGAACCAGATACAATCAGGGATTTCTGGCAGTATTTCTTATCATGACAGTGGCTGGCGGTATTTTTGACGCGAATATGGCGCGCACCATGAACAGCAATATGGAGCAGCGTATCGTCTACAATGTGGGCTGTGATGCGATATACAACGAGGATTTCAGACTCAGGATACAGTACAATAAAAATGGCTCTGTAAACTGGATGTATGACGAGCCTGATTTCGGTAAATACGAGTCGCTCAAAAATGAGGGCATCTGTGACGGTGTCACGCGTGTGCTTGAGGACGAGAGGGTAGACATTTCCGCAGGCAGTGGTTCGGTTTCTAATGCATATCTTATGGCGATAAACACAAAAGAATTCGGTGAGACTGCGAAATTGCAGAGTGACCAAAATGATGATATTAATGACGCTCACTGGTTCAATTACCTGAATGAGCTGGCAAAAGAGCCGGACGGAGTCATCATTTCGTCAAATCTGGCAAAAGATCTGGGACTTAAAGTTGGTGACAGCTTAAATTACTCAAGGTATGTACCGGAGGCTGTCGATGAAGATCAGATCTACGCATCCGAGAATGTAAAGGTATGTGCCATAGTAAAAGGTTTTCCGGGCTACGAGCGTTACACCTATGAGACAGATGCAGACAAAAATGTGACCGAGCAGGAGAAATACCTGATCGTTGCAAATTATGCTACGGTTGTGGAAAAGTTCGGCATGACACCGTACAGTGTGTGGATGAACCTGTCAAAAGGAAAAACGGTGGATGATATTGTGGGATATCTGGGCGGTGAGAACAGTGAAAATTCAGATAGTACAGCAGACAATTTAACAGACACTCAAAGTGAAAAAGTACAGAGTGAAATATACAGGAATATAACATCCGCGCAGCAGCTTATAGACGAGAATAAAAACTCAGCCACAGTGCAGATAACAAACGGTATGTTTACATTAAGTTTTATACTTTCACTGATAGTGTGCTCAGTAGGATTTTTGCTGTATTGGGTTATGACACTAAAACAGAGGGAGCTGCAGTTTGGTATATACCGCGCAATGGGAATGAGAATGAGAGAGGTAAAAGCAATGCTTTTAAACGAGCAGATATTTTTATCATTTCTGCCGCTTCTTGCGGGAGCAGGCATAGGTATAACTGCAACAGCGATGTTTGTAAGGCTCATATCGATCATATATCTGCCGCAGAAACACAATATCGGAGTAAATGTATATATTTATCCATCTGATATGCTGGAGCTTACAGGAGTACTTTTCGTGGCTGTAGCCGTATGCTATGTGGTTATCAGCAGACTGCTTAAGAGTATGAAGATAGCACAGGCACTAAGGCTTGGAGAAGATAGTTAGCATGTAAAAAATGAGGTCGTGACATATGGAAAATGCGATAGTTGCTCAAAATATAAAAAGATATTTCAAGGCGGGAGATGGTACAACAGTCCACGCACTTGACGGAGTATCCATGGAGATAAAAAAAGGAACACTTGCCATCTTAAAAGGGCGTTCCGGCTCCGGAAAGACCACACTTCTTAATATCCTTAGTGCGCTTGATATGCCGACAGAGGGAAGTGTGCAGTTTCTGGATAAAAATCTCGAGCAGATGACCGAGAAAGACCGGGAAATGCTAAGGAGGTATGAGATGGGATTTGTATTCCAGTCTATAGCACTAATTCCCACGATGACGGCATATGAGAATGTGGAATTTGCCCTTAGACTTGCGAAAAATAAACGTCAGATACAAAAGAATTTGACTGAAATGGATAATGACATTGGAGATGCAAAAACCGAAGTGATAAATGAGAATACGCATGACAGAGTATCAGAGCTGCTCGAGCGTGTCGGACTCTCAAAGCGCATGAACCATATGCCGGAACAACTATCGGGAGGTGAGCAGCAGAGAGTTGCGATAGCGCGCGCTGTGGTTCATCGCCCGAAGGTGGTCTTTGCGGATGAGCCGACAGGAGCACTTGATACCGCTTCTGGATTTGAAGTCATGCGATTGTTCCGTGAGTTGATAGACGATGAGGACATCACAATAGTTATGACCACGCATGATCCGAACCTGATGGAGCTGGGAGATGAAGTGTTTGAGCTTAGTGACGGCATAGTAATTTAAATTAAAAGGGAGAAAACCAGATGATAAACTGCGATGGACTGGTAAAAATATATGAGACAGACGATAAAAAGGTGATGGCACTGGAGGGGCTTGACCTGACGGTGGAAACAGGGGAGATGCTTGCGGTAATAGGAAAATCCGGCAGCGGAAAATCCACCCTTTTAAATATGATAGGAGGACTGGAAACACCCACGGCGGGAGTGCTCACTATTGACGGAAAAGATATTTCCACATATTCAGAAGCTGAAATGGTGAGATACCGCAGGGACAAGGTGGGCTTTGTGTGGCAGAAAAGTGCTAAAAATCTGTTCCCATACCTGACTGTGCTGCAGAATGTCGAGGCAGTGATGATGTTTGAAAATGCAGGTAATACCGATAATTTAAAACGCGGAGAAATTATAAAAAAACGCAAGGATAATAATAAAAGCTATGCCCTTAAACTGTTAAATGCAGTGGGATTACAGGAGCATAAGGATAAGCTTCCGGCTCAGCTATCGGGAGGAGAGCAGCAACGCGCAGCGATAGCGGTGGCACTGGCAAATAAGCCGGACATACTGCTTGCGGATGAACCGACCGGAGCTGTTGATACAAGGACTGCTGATACAATCTATGAGCTGTTTCATAAGCTGAACAAAGAGCTTGGTATAACCATCATCATAGTCACACACGATATGGCACTTGCAGGCCGTGTAGACCGCACAGTGCTTATATCTGACGGAAAGGTAAGTACGGAGAAATTGAAGAAACACCCTGCAATGGAATATACGGTATTGGATAAGGCACACAGGATAAAACTCACTGATGAGATGCTTGAGGCAGCGGGGATAGAGTCTAATAAGGTCAGGGTTGATGTGCAGGATGGAAAGCTTGTGATATCGCGGATTTAAGACATATTAAACGTTTAGTGTTATAGAGACACAAAATATATCATTTTCGTTTTTGATAGAGATAAAACCACTATTTCTATTTACACATTCTTTGACATTTTCAAGCCCATATCCGTGGATAACTCCGGCTTTTTTTACCGAAACCTGTGGAATAGGATTGGATATTTCATAAAGCAGCACATGATTTTTCTGGCGCAGCGTACATGAGATGGATGGTTTGTGATCTGCCGGAAAAGCATCGCAGGCTTCTATTGCGTTATCCATAGTGTTTCCAATGATTATGTACAGGTCAACAGGCGAAATGTTAAGGTCAGTGTCCAGCCATAGATTAAAGTTTATGGAGATTCCCAGACTGCCTGCTTTATTAGAGCCATAGTTTAGGATGCCGTCAACAATGGAATTACCGGTATCAATCATTTGGTCAAGGCTTGAAAACTTTTTCTTTAAGGCAGAGAGCTGGCTTTCGGCTTCAGGTCGTGTTTTCGTAGAAACCAGATTTTCCATTGCCAGCATGTATTTTTTTATATCATGCCAAAGTGCGCGGGATTCGTCCTGACGAGCAATGATATCCTGATAGTAAAGCTCCTGTTTGGCAAGCTGCTCCTGCATACAGAGCTGATTTTTCTGTAATTCATAAGATTTCTTTACTATTTCCGTATATCCACAAACCACTATATTGATAACAAGCATACATATGGTGGTCATCACAAAGGTGGAGTATTTACCATTGTCAATAAAGGTAGTGTACTGGGCAAACAGAATAAATATGCTTGACAGATTGCAGAGCATGAGTGGTATGGCATGCAGTAGAGCCTTTGAATCAAATCGGGCATTGGTAAATAAAATAATTATGACCAGCAAAAACAGATGAATAATCTTGCTTGTGGTATTGTAGATAAGCCGTCCTTCACTTATTCCTAAAAGTTCATTTATTGAAATTCCAAGTCTGGAAAGTACAAACGCACCAATAACATCGGAAAACATCGACGTAACAAAAAATAATATAATAGTATAGGTGATTTGGAATATTTTGCATTTGAAGCAGAAAGTATAGCATAAAAACAAAAATAAGCTGATAATGACAAGCCGTATAAACATAGGTGTATATAGGGTTGATAGCATTATGACCGCAAAGAGTGATATGCAAAATAGGATAATATATCTGCGGGAAGGGTATACAGGTCTAACCTCTTTATGAAAGAAGTAGAAAATAAGCAGGCATTCTATAATAATGGTATATACTTCAATTGGAAAATTCATTTGATGGTACCTCGTATCAAATTGTTAAAGCGCTCTTGGAAAATGGTCTGTTTTTTCCGCGAAAGTGGAATTTTGCAGCCGTCAGTCATAGTGACGGCAAGTGGTGTAAAGCTGTCCACATAATTCAAATTGATGCAATAACTTCTGTGAATCTGTACAAATGAAGGATATGAAAAAACCGAAATCATATTTTCCATTGAATCCTTTATCTCCAATGTGGATGTATTTGCAAAATGAAAAATAATGTGCCGGTTCAGACTCTCAAAATATATGACATTGTTTATAGAAATCATTTTTTGAGTTGAACCACACGTTACCGCTGCCTTTTGCGGAAGAATCTCGTCAAGAGCCTCCCTGACAACACTTTGAAACATTGTAATCGTTATCGGTTTGCATAAAAATCGAAAAGCAATTCCATATCCTCGGACTGCATACTGCAGTGCGTTTGTCGTAAAAACTATTACGGGACGAGGAGAATATCCTGCTAAAATAGAGCCAATTTCAAAACCATTTGGCTTATCCATTTCTATATCAAGAAAAATTAAATCATAAAATTGGGATTTAAAAGCCTCAAGCAGGGCAGAGGCAGACAGAAAAGTAGAAATATTGTATGGTAATTTGCATGATTTGCAGTAATTGTAAAGTATATCAATATCTTGTTGTTCATCATCACAAATAGCAATATTCATAAAAATAATCCCCTTATCAAAACAATTAAGCTATGAAGATTATAAATTATAAATTTTGAATTTACAAGATTAATTTAGGTTTTTCAAATCATCCATAAGATTCAGAACAATATGTTTTTTGTCAATTGATAATTGTTTGGCATTTGTGATGTCTGCATTGGCATTGGGAAAAAAATATATATGGTGTTTGATGGTGCTATATATGGTAGCAGTGTTAACTGTACTGAGATTGGCTCCGGTTGAAGCAGAAAATAAACCATTAACAGTAGAAGAAAAGCATAAGCAACAATTAAATACATGGGGATTTCAGACTATCATTTTAATTGTTATAGCAGCAATTTTTGGAGTACTGAAAAATGAAATAGTGCTTTGTGTTATGGCTGCTAATATTTCGGTAGCGATTTCGTTGATTCTTGCAAAAATTATTGATTAAATGTCAAACGTGTACGAATTTGTGTCATTCATGTATATATGGTTGAAGATATCTGGATTATCGGATATAAATAAATTAACAACAGCGAAATTATAATGCTGAGATTTTTATGAAAATCAAGACCAATCAAATGAAAAAGTGATAGATAAGGGAATAAAGAATGAGATACACTTTCATAAAACAACATGATGCAACAGACTGTGCAGCAGCTTGCATGGGCATGGTCTGTCTGCACTATAAAAAAGAAACAACAATAACAAAATTACGTGATATGATGGGAACAGACCTGAAAGGAACAAATCTCATAGGTCTGTCAAAATGTGCAGAGCAGCTTGGATTTAACTGCCAGGCGGTTAAGCTTGACAGGGAAGGATTCCTTAGCAGATATACACTTCCGGCGATTTTAAATGTTTACAAATATAGCATTATCGCTTATCATGGATATATCAATGGCTCTTATCACAGGTGTGATACTGTCTGCAGATGGGAATGGCAAAAATAAAACAAAGAAACTGCTTTTGGGTTATCTGGATGGTTTTTTACTGAAGGTGAAAAACACGGTGGAATGTATATTGGATTTGATTCAAAAAAGAAAAATATAGTTTGAGTATATGGTAGATATTAGGGATAAAAATGTATAAAGTATTATATATAGGATTTCTGACTTTTCAGTTAATATCTGTTTTTTGTAATTTGAAAAGCTCAAAAAAAGACATATTGGAAGCTAATAATAGCAGGAAATTTAATATTATAGGAATAGTATGTCAGATCATAGCTGTAATATTTATTATGATCATTCTAAAAATGTAGTAGAAGACTATTGGAAAATATGCAATTTGCTGCCCAAATGCATCAAATGGGGAGCTACACTTTTGGGAGGATAAGATGATTCAATATTTAGGAGAGCATAAACTTTTTAATGAAAAATACATTATATTTATTTTATTTTGTACATTCTTAATTGAATTTATAAATCACTTTTCTTATAAAAATAAAGAAAAAGTGTATACATTGGTGATTTCGTTAATGTACTTAGGGGAGGCAATATTATTTTTAATACCTTATGAGAATTATATTGTTGATATTATGTGTACATTATTTGGTATAGTGTTAATTTTATGCTTAATCTTGAGATGCAAAAGTAGAAAAGGATAGAAATGAGTAGTATAAAAATATATGAAAATAAAACGTTTAAATTAAATAATGTTTAGAAAAGAGATTAATGGAGGAATGAATATGAAAAATAACCTTGAACTTATTTTATTAGTAGGTAACTGGGTAGTTGTTGCAATACAGGCATTTACTATATTTTTATATGGAAATAGTATAGGTTTATTTATTATTATGTTGCTTGCATTAATAGTACAAGTACTTGGTGTTTATGATAATAGAAAGAAATAATTATTAAAGATAAAATATATGAATAAAATAAAACTTTTCGAGTGTTATATCGGAAGTCGGCAATCTGGTAAGCCTTCAGTTATCCATTCAGGAAGCAAATATTTCAATGAAGAGGCTTTCTGAAATCATGGATTATGAGAGAGAACAGAAAAGCGAGAGACAGTATCAGGAGATATCAAGTATAGATGGTGATATTAAGCTTGATCATGTCACTTTCAGATACGGAAACAGAAAACCGGCTTTGGATGATGTGAGCTTTATTATAGAAAAAGGACAGAAAGTGGCACTTGTGGGGGCAAGCGGAAGCGGAAAATCTACAATAGCCAAGCTACTGCTCAAATATTATGAGCCGGAGGCGGGGGATATAACAATAGATGGGATGGAGATATCAGAATATAAGAATGACGATATACGTCATGCGATATCATATGTGCCACAGAATATAGAGCTTTTTTCAAAAAGTATTTATGACAATATAAGAGTTACGAGACAGAGTGCAACGCTTGACGAGGTAAAAGAGGTTGCCAAAGCCGCTGATGCCCATGAATTCATAAAGAGACTGCCGATGCAGTATTATACTTATCTTGAGGAAGCAGGAAATGGTCTGAGTGGAGGCGAGAAACAGCGAATTGCACTTGCAAGAGCATTTCTAAAGGAAAATCAGTTTTATATCATGGATGAATCCACAAGTAATCTGGATTTTGCAACGGAAAATATCATTTTTGATATGATATACAATAAATTCAGAAAAAAGACCATGCTCATTATTGCGCACAGGCTTGCAACAGTAAAAAACTGTGACAAGATAATAGTCATGGATAAAGGGAAAATTGTAGAACAGGGAACACATCAGCAGTTGCTTGAGAGGAAAGGACTGTATTACAGACTGTGGGAAATGCAGCAGGGAAATTTTGTTATCAAAGAAGACTCAGATAAGGATGAACAGTTTGCTGAGAACTTTGAAGATGATGATGAGGGTGTAATGAGCTACACTTAGATGATTAATTTTTGTATGTAAACATTTTATTTTCTAATGAAAATTATTGGATAGAATAAGGAGGAGAAATGAAAAAGAAGAATAAAATTATGTATGTTGGATTAATAATTCAATTATTGTCAATCGTATATATGTTAGTGTGTATGTGTGTTAATCATACAGTTTCAGGGTTTGTAACGATAACAATGTTTTTAGGACTTTTAATAACACTAATTTCATCGTTTGTTATCCGAAAAGAAAACACAGGAGTAAAAGAAAAAAATAATGCAATTATTTTTTTTACTTTTTTACTGATCTTAATAATGTTAGTAATTACATTTATTACAGTATAGTTGTAAACAACAGAGATAAAATAGTATGAAGGATAGCATATGAATACAATAACTCTTTCGGAAAATAAAACTTTAAAACTTCAAAATGTATTATCTGTGCAGGTGGATTTAGAATCTGAATCGGATGAACTCTTTGATATTGAAATTAATAAATTGAATACTTATATACAAACTCATGGAGCATAACAGATTGGGCCATTAATTCAGGCTACGAGTTTTGAAATTAAAGATGACGGAGCTGTAGATATTAAAATGCAGTTTATGCTTCAGACAGACAACTTCATCCACAACGTAGAACCACCTTACAAGATGGATTCCATTTTACGTGTAAAGAACTGTCTCTATGCACGTTATATCGGACCGGAGGAAAAATTGAAATTTGCCTATGACAAGCTTGGAGTCTACGCATTTGAGAATGACATAGAGCTTGAAGACTGCAATTATACTATCTATGTGGACAGGAATGAAGAGGATGAAACCACGGTTGCAGATGTATTCATGCCTGTAAAGGAATAAAAGAAATATGAGCAAAAGAGTAAAGAGTTTAGATGAAATAAGGGAATCGAGAATACTGTTTGACTGGCTTTGGGAATGGAGTACTTACCGATGGCGGTATATGCTGCAGAAGTGACACTGCACATAGATGATGTAAAAGGAAAATATCTGTATCTATATAATAACGTAAAGCATAAATACGAACTTGTGAGTACAGAGGACATGAGCGGGCTTAATTTAAGCACACCAGGAAAGTATATGATCACGGCAAAGCCCATCAGAGAGGGCAACGCGGCGGTCAGATATATACTGATTGCAGGTGGAATTGCAGGAATAGCTGTGTATGTTTATAAGGCAATAAATATTTAAGGATAGACAGAAAAGGAAAAGTAGTCTCAATAAATTATTTTATATGAGACTACTTTTGTACAAAACAACAATGAAAAAAATATATAAAGTTACGATAATGGTATATGCCATAATATTTATAATAGGATATCTCGGTGGGTTTAAATACATGAATATTGTATTAAACCATTATATAGAATATAGCGACTATATAATGTATGCTTTAATCTTTTTTTTATCAATAGGTATATTTTACCCATTTTTGAGGGAAGGATTTAAAACCTTTGATAAAGAGATTTTAAATGAAATTAGTACAGTATTTTTAATAATAGCATTTTTGTCAGTATTAATTCAAGTTTTGCTGGGAGAAGGAGAAGAGAAGGCGCTATCAGCTGGTATTATAATTAAAATTATAATATTTTCATCAGTATTAGAAGAATTATTTAATCGATGTGCAGTTATTACTATTCTAAAAACTATATTAAAGGCAGATAATGTTGTTTGTATGTTAATAAGTGCAGTTATATTTGCAATGTTTCACATAAATAGCTTAAAACAGAGTGGATTTATGCCGGAAATAAGCAATTTATTAATATATTTCATACTTGGAATGGGATGTGCATATGTATATTTACGCACTAATAATATCGTATCAGCAATCGTACTGCATATGTTTTGGAATGTGTCTATAGTTGGTGGGATAATAAGTGGCATTGCACATAGATGATGTAAAAGAAAGGAACACAATGCGATACACATTTATAAAGCAGCATGATGCAACAGACTGTGCAGCGGCATGCATGGGTATGGTCTGTCTGCATTACAGTTTTATCTTGGGCTTTAGATCCAGGTGGATCATTAGCTGCGTATATTGATAAGAGAGATAGTGCAGGGACTAATGGTTGGTGCACAATTGGATAATTGAATTAATATGAAAATTTGTTACTAAAATCTAAACTTCCCATCCTATAAAGGATTGAATTATTAGAATATGAAATCTATTTTGAAGATGGGAGGTTTGAGTTAATGATTTCTTGCTATACAGGAGGTAAGTGCTATGGAATACTTGAATTTGGAAAAGGGAGGACTTATTACTATCTTGATTCCACTTAATCTTTTAATTGGAGAATATACATTGTTTTTTCGCTTGAATGGATGGAGCCGGAAAATAATTCACTTAATCACAGGTGTGATTGATCTATTTTTTGTGGTGGCAACAATTGCTAGTGGAGAGCATCCATATTATCCATTTGTGATTTTCGGTGGAATGTTAATTGGAATCATTCAAAGTGAATGGTGTTATAGAAAAATCAGTGAAGAAACAAATTGTTGGGACAAAATAGATATATTGTTTAAAAAGGGGAGAATTTGGATGGGAGTGATATTAATTATTATTGAAATAGTGATTAGAATGTCGTATCCGTCAATGTTTATGGTATTACCATTAATAACACGTATCTTTTCATATATCATTTTAGCTGTGTTACCTATTGAAGTGATAGTTTTTAACTGTTTTCTTGTAAAAAAACATAATGGTATGACAATTTAATATTTTTAGAAAGCAAGGTAAAAACGTGCCATTCATGACAAGAAAGTGTCGATCGTGACCTACTTTATTAATTTTAAAGTGCATGAAGGGAGTAATGAATTTGAATAAAGAGATTGTTGAAGGAATGTACATAGCTCTTATTTTTATTGCGGGATACTATTTAGTAAAGACGAAAAGAATAAGTATTCTATGGAAGGTATTGGCATCGGTGAATATACTTTCATGGGCAAGTTTGTTAGTGATCTTAGTATTAGATATAAATGTAAGTGCTGATTTTATATCCTTAAATTTAGCAGCATGTATGTCGTTGGCTATTTTTACACCAATAATATGGTTTTCAGATAGAAAAAATATGGATATCTACAGTTTATTTGGAAATATAGGATTTGTATTAGTACTTAACAAGGAAGTAAATCAAATAAAAAATAGTGCTAGACTAAAAGAAAACCTTCAGAAAATTCTAGGTCTTGATTGTTATCATAAGACATGGATCACAATATCGAAACCAAAAGATGAAGAAATTACATTGACTATGTTATTTTTCAGTAAAAAGGAATTTGCCTGCTTTGAACGAAAAATTGATAAGAAGTATATAGTAGAAAAGGAAAATGGATTTGGAACATTGGTTACTATGCAAGTATAGGAGAGTAGCAATGAACAGAGATGCCAAACAGCTTTTTTATAAGATTTGCTTCTGAAAATGAGGCTTTGTTAAACAGAAAAAATTAGAAAATAAGCTTTTAATATATGGCTCAACAGGCGCAGAGAGCTAGCCTCTCTACGCCTGTTTTAATGCGTGCCTTATTCACTTACCACAACCTTACAATCCTTCTTAAAGCAAGCAATTCCATACTTGATGAAATTGCGCATGCCATCCTGCTTAAGCTTATCCACATATGATTTTTCTTCAATCTGTTTCAGTGCCTCACTGCAGGCTGCGTCCATATCGCCATTTTCGGCATATTTAAGCTCTATCACGATGCCGGTTCGGTTGTTTGGAACTTCAACGAGGATATCACTGTAGCCGGTGCCCGATTCGGTGTTTGATTTGGTGAGCCAGTTTGCTTTGTAGCCCAGCAGACCAAGCAGTATACCGTGGTAGAAATTTTCTTTTTTATCTTTGGCAACTGCGGTATCCCTTATGCTTATTGTATTCCAGAGATAATCGCCAAAAAGCTCTTCTATTTTTTCAGTATCCTTATCCACAAATGCATTGCAGAATTGTTCAAGTGTCTTTCCGTCATTTGCAGTTGTATCGCTGAACCATTCGCGGATTTTTTTTATGAAAAGGTTTTTAATCTCGCGGTTTGGTATTGATAAACGCACCTTGCCATCGTCAGTCACACCCTGCTTTGTCAGGTAACCGGTGGTGAAGAGCACACTCCACAGGTTTGCGATGCTTTTGTCGATTTCATCGTAGGTCAGCTCCTGGGATATTTCTTTCTCAATGTATTCGCCTGCTATCAGACGTTCAATCTCATCCTTGGTCTGGACATCGGCCTTGTCAATGAAGCTTCTGACCAGAGTATTTCCGCTCGAATTTGACCAGAAGTCCTGCGGCTTTGCCATAGGGTCTGCACACAGGCTCTTGCAATATCTTATGACATCCCACGGGCAGTAGATATCGGTGTTGCCGAAATGATAGCCGTCGTACCATTCCCTTACATCTGTATAATGCTCTGAAAGATTAAAATACTTAAGTATTTCCTGAACCTCTTTATCTGTAAAGCCAAAGCATTCGTCATACATTGAATCCATGATTGAAACGACTTCAAAATTATTTAATCCTGTAAATATGCTTTCCTTTGATATGCGAAGACAGCCTGTCAAAATAGCAAACTGTAAGTAATCGTTGGTCTTTAGCGCCTGTCCGAACAAGCCTCGTATGAGAGAGACCATCTCATGGTAGTAGCCGTTCTGGTATGCCTTGTCGAGTGGCACATCGTATTCATCTATCAGGATGACTACCTTTTTGCCGTAATGCTTATATAAAAGCCGGGAAAGTGTTTTCAGACTGTTTTCAATATTTTTTTCATTACCGGTAAGGATTTTCATGAAAGCTTCCTTGTCAACAGAGGTAAGAGCTTCACTTGAATTGAGAATATAATGTCGGTCTGCCTCATCTTTTATTATTTCGCTCAACATGGATTTTGCCTTTGTAAAGGTCAGTCCTTCAACACCCTTGAGAGTAAGAAATATAACTGGATATTTGCCCATATGCTCATCACAAAGAGATTTATTCTGTGAAATATATAATCCGTCAAACAGTGATTTGTCCGTGCCAATCTCAAAAAAAGAGCGCAGCATGCTCATGCCAAGAGTCTTTCCAAAGCGCCTTGGACGGGTGAACAGCGTTACTTTACTCCAATTGTTTAAAGTCTGCTCGATAAGCATAGTTTTGTCTATATAATAAAATCCAGACTTTCGTATATCTTCAAAATTTTCGATTCCAACAGGCAGTTTTAATATTTCCATGCGAGCCTCCCCGGTTAAAATATGTTCAATACATTTACATATAGTATAACTGATTTTTAGAGGAATTACAATTTCTATTGACTATATAAAATTTAGGGCATCTATGGTTATAATTATTTTGTTTGAAAAATACTGTGAGTTTGTCTATAATTGGGTTATAGATAATTTCAAGAGGTATAATACAAAATGATAAAAATAGGTATTTGTGACGATGAACCGATTGTATGCGAAATACTAAAAAAGAAAGTCAGCATATGCTTAGCAGAAACTAAGACCGAAGCGGAGATTGAATGCTTTTATAGTGGGAAGGAATTATTAGATAACAGCAAAAAACCGGATATTCTATTTCTTGATATAGAGATGCCGGAGCTTGATGGAATAGAGACTGGGAAAAAACTTCGTGAAAATGGAAAAGACTGTAAAATTATTGTAGCAACAAGCAGAGTGGACAGGTTTAAGGAGGCCTTTCATATAAATACATTTCGCTTTATTACAAAGCCCTTTGAAATAGATGAAATCCGGGAAGTGTTGCAGGATGCGGTTATATCGCTTGGTGGAACAAAGAAAATAGAGGTATATCGAAATAGAGAAAAATACAATATATTGTGCAAGGATATTTTTTTCATAGAAGCTGTCGAAAGCTCGATAGAATTTATTTTGGAAGAAGGAAGATACAGGAAAGAAAGCTCATTGTCAGAATTGGAGAAGGAGTTGGAGAAAGCAACTTTTTTCCGTATTAATAGGCAGTGTATAGTCAACATTGATAAAATAGAAAAATATGAAAAGGGAAATATATTCATTCATGGATATGTAAAAAGGGTATCCCAAAGGAGAAAGAAAGAATTCCAGATTGCGTATAGGGAACATTTGGTATGAGAGTTGTACTTTTTTTAAATCTATTATTAGAAATTGTAAAATATATTTTAGCCGGAGAGGCTGTGTTTAACATAAGCCTGATAAAAAGATATAGGGTTGGACTATTTGCGGCACTGAGCATGACAATTTTAGCATTGTGTATTAATGATAAGGTAGAGATTTTATCATTTATGGTTATACCTATTATTTTTGTTATCTTATTTATAACAATGGGTGGAAACCGGTGGAGCAGGGTGACCTGTTTTGTAAAACTGACTTTTTTGATTCTTTACATGGATTATGTTATTGAATTGTTTATGAAACTATTTGCGTCATCTGGGATTAAAAGCGTAAGAGGATGGCTTATAAGTAATGTGATTTCCATATCATTTTATGGAAGTGTTTATGTGATTAGGAGATACAAGAGTAAGGTTGAAAATACAAAGCTGGAACAAATTGGAACTGGAATCATGTATGCAGGCATTGTTATGATGGCGGTTGCAATACCACTGACCATTGCAGAACTGAATATTTTATCTAAAAAATATAATAATATGGGAAACATGAAAATGATACAGCTTTTGTCGGCAATGTCTATGTTGGGTATTGTTATATTAGGTTTAGTACTGATTTATATATACGGTATGAATCAGAAAATGAAGAGCTATCTTGAGATTGAAAGAATGTTAAAGCAAACTCAGAAAAACTATTATGAGGCAGTGATAGAAAAGGAAGAGAATACAAAGAAATTTCGGCATGATATATCTAACCATATTATGTGTATCGGAGAATTGGCAGAACAGGAAAAGCTGGATGAAGTAAGAAGGTATATTGATGATATACAAATAGAATTGAAAAGAATACATAATTGTTGCTACAGTGTTGGAAATACAATTATAGATGCGCTATTAAATCGCTATGTGAGTCAGTTGTCAGAGGATGTAAAGGTCACTGTTTCAGGAGCCATACATGAACAACTACCGATAAGTGATGTTGAGTTTTGTACTATTTTTTCAAATCTTTTGAAAAATAGTGTTGAGGCATTACAGCATATGGAGGGAGAAAAATATCTTTCAGTAAGATTCTATACCGGATCAAATGATTTTGTTCTTGAGCTATGCAACAGTGCATCAAATCAAACATTTGTAAATAATAATGGATTGCCGGAAACCACCAAAAAAGAAAAAGATAGTCATGGGTATGGTTTACAAAATGTAAAGGATACAATTAATAAAAATAATGGTAAATTTTATTGGAAATCAACGGCAGAAATGTTTAAAGTGAAGGTACTGTTGCCAAATATTTAACAATATTATAGGTTTGTCAGAAAATGTGATATCGTTGATTTAGTTTCATTCGCGGGGTTAAGTGCAGCGTTCACGGGGTTATTATTGAAATATGGTTTTTGTCATGTTATTTTTATCTTAGAAATAAGCCTGCTAAATTTGTTGAGTACCATTCGTGTCATTCATGTATTTATGGTTGAAGATATATGGATTATAGGATATAAAGAAATTAACAACAGTTGAGGATGATGGTGATAATGCTAAGAAATGGGATTAATTGTATAAAATTTTATTTGTTTGGTATATTTTGTAGTGCAATAATTTGTATTGTCGTCAGTACATTTTTAGATTACAGAGTTTTATTTTCTAAAGGGGATTTTTACACCTGCAGAGTATCGTTTACTATATTTGTAGTTTCATTTACAGTATCAGATATTATAATGCTACAGGTTACAGCATTGAGTAGGTTTTTATATTTGAGAATCAGGTATTCAATAAAGTGCCCATTATGCATTTTCCCTTTTCTTATAAATAGTGTAGATGGGAAGCTCGAGATGAAAATCGGGAAAAAACCTGAGGTTGTTTATTGTGATTTTATTGATGATGAAGAGTATAACAGATTTTCATACGAAGAGATGATTCGAATTTTAAGAGAGGGTATAATTGCAAGAAAGATCGGAAGATATATTTTTGGTATTAGTGTAATGATTTTGTTTTTATGCTTTAAACCGGCAGGCGCACTGATAGTGGTTATTTTATTTGCAGAGTTTGAAGCATTGGACATGATTTATGAGCGGAAATTTCATGGAGATAATTTCAAGCTTCGCAACATTAGAAGAGGGAATGGAGCTTTGTATTTGAATAAAGTTTATGATGATTGCAGGGTGGAAAATTTCTATGATGATGATATAAATAAAAACTATGTTCTTGGCATGGTTAAGAGGAGACTGGCTAAGAATATATATGATAATGATTATACAGAACCGGCATATGTAAACAATATATTAAAAAGACTTTTTATGGAACCGGAGGAAATCAGTACTTCGCCGGACATAAAGGAACTTGATATTGTTACACTGTATGTATTTTATGCTCTATTTAGCAAGAATGAGGATTATGTAGGCAATATCCGTAATGTTGTATTGAGAATGAAATTATATGTAGGACAATATTCAAAATTGTGGAGAGATTATTTCGATTATTTTCTTCAAGTAATTGATTCATATCAATGGAAAAAAGAATTGGAAATTAATAAAAAGAAAGATATGATTCTGCTATATGACTGTTGGGCAAATATTCCGGGTAAGTATAGGAATACCTTATTGTATGTGAAAAATAAAATTGATGATTATATTAATCAAATATGAGGCACCTAAGAAAATAGAACAAGGACGTGGGAAAATGAAAAAAAATCTTGAACTTATTTTATTAATAATTAACTGGGTAATTGTTGCAATACAGGCATTTACTATATTTTTATATGGAAATAGCATAGGGCTTTTTATCATTATGCTGCTTGCATTAATAGCTCAAGTATTTAGTGTTTATGATAATAAAAAGAAATAATTAAAATATATGAACATAATAAAATTTTTCGAGTATTATATCGGAAGTTTGCAATCTGGTAAGCTTTCAGTTATCCATTCAGGAAGCAAATATTTCAATGAAGAGACTTTCTGAAATTATGGATTATGAGAGAGAACAGAAAAGCGAGAGACAGTATCAGGAGATATCAAGTATAGATAGTGGCATCATCTACACAACTTGAGATGGAGGAATGAATATGAAAAATAACCTTGAACTTATTTTATTAGTAGGTAACTGGGTAGTTGTTGCAATACAGGCATTTACTATATTTTTATATGGAAATAGTATAGGTTTATTTATTATTATGTTGCTTGCATTAATAGTACAAGTACTTGGTGTTTATGATAATAGAAAGAAATAATTAATATATTGACTTACAAAATGTGTATTAAAAGAATAGTAAACAGGCGTGGAGCTAGTCTCGCTACGCCTGTTTAAATGCGTGCCTTATTCACTTACCACAACCTTACAATCCTTCTTAAAGCATGCAATTCCATATTTTATGAAATTGCGCATGACATCCTGCTTCAGCTTATCCACAATCTGCTTCAGTGCCTCATCGCAGGCTGCATCCATATCACCGTTTTCGGCATATTTAAGCTCTATCACGATGCCGGTTCTGTTGTTTGGTACTTCAACGAGGATATCACTGTAGCCGGTGCCTGATTCGGTGTTTGATCTGATGAGCCAGCTTGCTTTGTAGCCCAGCAGACCGAGCAGGATTCCGTGGTAGAAATTTTCTTTTTTATCTTTGGCAACTGCGGTATCCCTTATGCTTATTGTATTCCAGAGATAATCGCCAAAAAGCTCTTCTATTTTTTCAGTATCCTTATCCACAAATGCATTGCAGAATTGTTCAAGTGTCTTTCCGTCATTTTTCAGATAAAAAATCGCGGGCGGGAGTATCTTTTATTCCAGCCTGACGTCTTTCTTCAATTTCAACAAGTTTTTCGCGTAATTCTAACTGTTTTTCCCTTTGGTCATACGTTTCAATATCCATTACAACCAGATCTCCTTCTCCGTTTTTTGTGAGAAAAATCGGTGAATGGGTTTCTTTTGCCAGATTAGATATATCGTTATAGTTCTGCCTTATAGCGGCAGATGGTTTTATAATTGTTGAAGACATAGCATATCCTCCTAGTAATATTTTGATGTTATTATATACATATATTACAATATAATGTGATGGATTTCAAATACTTAATCACAAATCGATATATGTGAAAAAAAGATGAAAAAATTCCTGAACTTTATTATAATATGTACAAGGCCACAGGCATTAAGCCTTTTAATGATGGCACTGATATAAAGGATAAGCTTCTTGCGACAGATGGGGCTGCTGCAGGGAGCAGAGGGAGTTAAACAGTGAGTAAAATACTTGTCGCAGAGGACGAAACAGCAATCAATAAAATGATATGCATGAATTTAAATATTACAGGCTACGAGACGGTGTCCATGCAGGACGGACAGGAAGTGCTCGATTATCTCGCAACAGGAGCATCGGCAGATCTTGCGATAGTGGATATCATGATGCCAAGGGTTGATGGTTTTGGTCTGCTCGAGCCACTTAAAAAAGCAGATATTCCGGTGATATATCTGACCGCGAGAGGCGATCTTGAGTCAAAGGTAAAAGGCCTTTCGGGCGGGGCAGAGGACTATATGGTAAAGCCGTTTGAGATGCTTGAGCTTTTGCTGCGCATAGAAAAAATATTAAAGCGTACCGGAAAAAGCGATGATATCATTGAGCTTGATGACATTACCATTGATATGAAAAAGCACATAGTTTTTAAGAAAAAGGAGCAGATATCCCTGACACCTATGGAGTATGATTTGCTTTGTACCCTTGCGAAAAACAGAAATATCGCTCTGGAGAGGGAAAAGCTGCTGAATGCGATATGGGGAATAGATTTCGAGGGAGAGACGAGAACTGTCGATGTGCATGTGGCGGCATTACGCAAGAAAACAGGACTTCGTATAGTAGCTGTGCCAAAGATTGGATATCGTCTGGAGGTAGGAGAATGAAGCTTCGTAGCAGGATAACGATTGGAACACTTGGATTTTTGCTGATTTCTCTTACACTGTGCTGCACACTTATGATATATGTCAGCAAAAAAAATATGTTAAACAGTACCACAAGCTATACAAAGACAGAATTGGAAAAGCTTGTGGCTAATTTTTATACAAACAAAAGTGACATAGAAAGCACAGTTGAAGAGCTTACCGCGGAGACAAAGCTGAAATACTACTTTTTTAAGCAGACGCAGTATTCGGATTCTGACACGGAGTATGTGCTGCAATGTGGTGATGAGATAATATATAACGATTCCGGACTTGATGCGCCAACGATACTTGGGCTGAATGAGGATAAGAGTAATATTGAGATGCAGGGGGAGACGAAAAGCGACATCGTGCATACAGAAGGGGCAGACTATTACATCTGCGGAGTGGATATCAATATCAATGACAGAATCTATCAGGTATGTATAGTGCGCGATATAACAGAGCTTTACAGACAGATATACCGAATGATTGCGCTGTGTGTGGGGATTGGAATTGTTATCTCATTAGCTGCGGCAGTAAGTATGATTGCTTTCCTGAAAAAATTACTAAGACCGTTAGAGCTGCTTAAGGATGAGGCAGATGCCATATCACAGGGGCAGTATCAGCGTCAGATAGACGTAAAAGGAAAGGATGAGCTGGCATCACTCTCGCACAGCTTTAATACGATGGCAAAGGCTGTAGAGTCACATATCGCAGAGGTTGAGGAGACCTCGGAGGCGAGAAACAGGCTCATACATGCGCTCTCCCATGAGATGAGGACTCCGGTAACGGCAATTTGCGGCTATGCCTATTCGCTTCGCAATATGAAGCTGACTGATGCACAAAAGCAAGAAGCACTCGAATTTATGGACATTGAGGCAAAAAGACTCGGCAGCCTGTCGGGCAAGCTGACTGCACTGGTCGGACTTACAGCGGATAAGATAGAGCTTAAGGACATAGAGCTTGAGGAACTGAAAAAACATCTTGAGATGATATGGCAGGGCCGGGACGATATATTTCTGACAGTTGAAAATGGCAGCATAAGGGGCGACAAAGATATGCTTGTCATGCTCATAACCAATCTTTGTGACAATGCAAAAAAGGCAGGTGCGACAAGCATTGAAGTAAATATAACAGGCAGTGGAATATCGGTAAAGGACAACGGAAGAGGAATTTCAAAGGAGGATATGAAGCATATATTTGAGATATTTTATCAGGGAGATGCCTCGAGAAATCAGGAGGGCTTTGGACTGGGACTGGCATTGTGCCAGAGGATTGCGGAACTTCACCACTCAAAGCTTTCTGTGGAAAGCAGCTTGCAGGAGGGCAGTATTTTTTCTTTACAATTCTCTTACAACTCTTTGATGACTTGAAAACATAAAAGGGGATAAAATCATATCATCAAAGAAAACGAGGAGGAACTTATGAAACGAAAAATAGTTTGTCTGATGGCTGCAATAATGTGTTTTTCAATGACAGCCTGTGAGAAAACACCTGACAAATCACTTGTCACACAGAAAAACATAGACAGGCTTGAGAAAGCCGCAAAGGAAACTCCAAAGGACGGAAGCACCTTAAAGGACATAATAGAGACTACCACCGATACTTACGATTTTAATTATGAAAGCGATGACGGAAAGGTAAAGATAGTAGCTGACAATGTGCCTGTTACTCTCCCTACAAAGGATACCATACCTATGTATCGAGTAAAAAGTGATGAATTATCGCAGGAGATAGCTGATAAGCTGTATGACTATTTTTTCCCGGATGGAGCTTATACTACAACAGGCTCAGACTGGACAAAGCAGAAAATAGATAATCTGATATTGGAAGAAAAAAAGTATATTGCAAATGTTAAAGATGATCCGGATACTTCAGAGTCTGATAAAGAGAGTATTATACAAACACATGAGAGGATTATCAAGGAATATGAAGAGGAACGGAAAACAGCACCTGATGAGAGCACATTGAAATATGTGCCAAAGGATTCCTCGTATGTGGATGTGGAGCAGGAGACTGTAAGCGGTACAACAAAAACCAAAGAATTAAATGTAAGCTCAAAGGATCAAAAAGAAAAACTTAATATCTGCTCATCATCTGACGAGGATAGTTTTAGTTCATCTGCCGGATATGAGAATGTTAAAGACTATCATTACGATGGTATATTGACGACACAGGCAGCTTCATGTACAGATGATGAAAAAAAGAAGATTGGAATAAGCGAGGAGGATGCCAAAAAATACGTTGATGACTTTGTACAGAAAATAGGTATGGACTGGGAAATTTATGATGTTGGTTGTGCAGCAGGAAACAAATATAAGGAAGATTTTGATGATACGGATAAATACAATCAGGATGCAGAAATGATTTCAGCAGACAACTATACAGCATATGTGTTTAATCTTGTGCAGAATATAAATGGTATTCAAAGCGCAACGACAAGCTCAGATTATGTACCTGACAAGGATGATACTACTCTTACATGGCTGTATGAGAAAATCCGTATTATTGTGGATAAAAATGGTATTGTTGCATTTAGCTGGGAATTTCCTCAAATGGTAGAGGAGGAGGTATCAGACAATGTCGGTATCATATCCTTTGATCAGGCAAAGGATATCTTTGAACAGATGATGCCTCTAACCACAAGAGGTGATTTGGAAGAACATGAAGATAGAGATGTTGAGATAAAGGCAACTGCAACAGTATATGAGGTAAGGCTCGGACTGATGCGTGTAAGGAGCAGCGGCAGTGACAGAAACGGACTTCTCACACCGGCATGGCTGTTTTACGGCGATTATAATATTGATTTTGGAGGAGAAAATTATTCAGAACAGCAACCTTGGATTCTTCTTGCAGTAAACGCGGTGGATGGAAGCGTCATTGATGTGACGGCTGGTTATTGATATGGATAGAGCGCAGGAAAGCAGTAAACAGCCACGGATAAATAATACAATTTCATCATGCATAAAGCAGGCACTGACAGGTCGTTTGTTTTTCCTTGCGGTCGAAGGAATCGTGTTTGCTCTTGTGATAGGCGGCTTTGCGGATTTCTGGAAAGCGGCAGGCGATTATAGGGAGGGGCTTATTGCCTATGGCACTCATCTTACGGTGCTGCAGAATGCCATAAAGTCTGATGACCTGTGCCTGCTTCTTCCGGTATTTGCAGCCCTGCCGTATACCTCGGCATTTCTCGAGGAGATAGACTCCGGATTTATAAAGAGCTATCTTCCGAGAGCCGGGAGGTGGCATTACATCAGTGCGAAAATACTTGCGGCAGCTATAAGCGGAGGAGTGGCATGTACACTGGGAACAGGAGTGTACTACAATCTGCTGCGCCTTATAATGCTGCCGATGGAGAAGCAGGGGACGGCTGAAAAGACAGACGCAACGTATGTCTTATTTTTTTGCATCGGAATGGTGTTTTCACTGATCGGAATGCTCTTTTCGGTACTCACCGCAAGCAGATATATGGCTTATGCGTCACCGTTTGTGCTCGAGTATACCCTCATAATATTGCATGAGAGATACTTAAAAAAGCTGTATATCATAGATCCGAAGGAGTGGCTTTGTCCGTCGGCAGGGAACTGGGAATTTGGTGAGGCGGGCGCAGTGATATTTCTGGTTTTGGTCAGTATGCTTATCACGGTGCTTCTGATACCGGCTATGCAGAGGAGGCTTGATGGAATATGAAACAGGTATTTATGGTGGCTTTGTACAATTTCAGGACATGGAAGAAAAATCCACGTATATTTTTAAGCTTTTCGATTGCATTTATATTCTGTTTTCTGCTATCGGATAAGATAGTTGCATTCGCGGAAAAATATGATACTTCTATGCAGATACTGGAGCCCTTCATATGGACCTTCGGTGACAGCAACTCAATACTGTTATCATCGATGATTCTGATATTTCTCTTTGCGGATATGCCGTTTGTCACAAATGCCACACCGTTTTTTCTTATGAAAACGACAAGGAAAAAATGGCTGCTCGGACAGGCAATTTACATACTTCTTGCCACATCCGTCTATATGGTATTTGTGATGTCTGCGACAGCATTTATCAGCATGCGAAAGGCTTTCGTGGGAAATGTATGGAGCAATACTGCGGTTGCACTGGGATACTCAAAGGCCGGTGAGGCGCTGGCAGTGCCGGCATCGGTAAAAGCGATGGGGATGTCTACTCCATACGGCTGTGCGGCTATAGTATTTTTGCTCATGCTGTGCTATTCGCTCATTCTGGTATTTCTCATGCTCTTATTTAACCTGAAATTCGGGCAGATAGGCGGAGTACTTGCAGCATTTGGCTTCAGCATATATGGGTTCTTACTGAATCCGCAGACAATCATAGGAATATTTAATATACCGGATTACGAAGCCTATAAGGTAAATGTATGGGTGGGCTGGGTATCTCCTTTAAACCATGCCACATTTTATATGCACAATTTCGGGCTTGATATGCTGCCAAGGCTGTGGCAGAGCTACCTGATCTGCATAGTGCTCGTGCTCGTCTGCTTTATCGCAGCACTTTGGGTAGTGCGAGGCTACAATTTCAAATTTACCGGAACAGGAGGAAAGTAGCATGGAAGCTGCAATAAAAATAGAAAATCTGCACAAATCCTTTGGAAAAGAAGAAATACTTCACGGTATCAACAGGGAGTTTGAGGCAGGAAGGATACATGGCATTGTCGGCAATAACGGCAGTGGCAAAACAGTCATGATGAAATGCATATGCGGCTTTTTAAGACCTGATGAGGGATGTGTGCTCATCAATGGAAAAGAGGTTGGAAAGGATATGGATTTCCCGGATGATATGGGAATTATCATAGAGACACCGGGCTTTCTCCCGGGAGCGACCGGACTTAAGAATCTTAAGCTTCTGGCATCGCTTAAGGGAATTGCCGATGAAAAGCGCATAGTAGAGACGATAGAGAGAGTAGGGCTTGATCCGGGGCTAAAGAAAAATGTCAGCAAGTACAGTCTGGGAATGAGACAGCGACTCGGAATAGCACAGGCAATAATGGAGAATCCATCATTTCTGATACTGGATGAGCCGTTTAACGGACTTGATAAGCATGGTGTAGCGCAGATCAGAAATCTGATAAAGGAGCTGCGCGCGGAGGGAAAGACAATAATTCTCGCAAGCCACAATCAGGCTGATATAGATGAGCTGTGTGACACGGTCTGCGAGATGGATGATGGATATATGGAGGAAATAAAGTGAAAAAATTTGTGAGTATTTTGTTGGTGATCATAATGTGCTTGAGCTATCATTTTATACTCGTAGTGCATGCAAGTACGCTTGATACCAAATCGGATAGTGCTGTTATGCAGGCGGGGAAGAGTATTCAGGCGCAGGCAGACAAGCCGGATAATAAGGCGGGAGCAGGCGCGAAGGATGAAGCAGACCATAAGGACGATGCAGCTTCGGGCGTATCAATGTCTGAGGTATCACTTTGCATAGACAACAAAAATGTATACGAGGGCATGCAGCAGGCATACGCAAACGGCTATCAGCCGGTCTGTGCAAACGGAAATGTAACACTGGTGCTTCCTCTTATAAGCGATGGAAAATTACAGCAGGATAAAATAACGGCATCGGTAGATCTTGGGGCTACAGACAGCTCTCCGTTTGTATTTCGAAGCTATGAAAAGGAGTTTAACTGCAAGCCTGAATACATAAACGGTACAGGAGAAACTAAAGATATATTTCTCGTTTCCTTTGAGCTTACTCTTTCAGGAAAACGTGTGAATGGCATCTATCCGGTTATCATAAATGTGACTGGAAAGGATGAAAACGGCATAGAAGTACAAAAGTCATTTACGAATTTTGTGACGGTAGCAGACGGTATTGATCCAAATGCAGCAGCTTCTGGGGCGGCAGATACAACACAGGCGGAGGAGACACCCACTTCGGCTCCGGTAGTTTTGGTGGATAAGAGTGTCATAAATACAGATACGGTAAAAGCCGGGGAGGATTTCGAGGTAACAGTTACATTAAAAAATACGAGCAGGCAGAAATCAGTGCAGAATCTGGTAGCAACCGTGAATGTGCCATCTGCTGATATAGAGCTTAAAAATGATTCAAATACTATTTTTATAGGAAAAATCGGCACACAAAAGACCACAGAGCTGACACTTAAATTCCATGCTTCAAAAAGCACGGCAGACGGCAATTATCCGATAGAGATAGCCATGAGCTATGATGATCCAAAGGCCTCGACGCTCAGCTCGACAGGCAGTTTTGTGGTCACGGTGGAACAGCCGCTTGATGTGAAGCTTACCATGCCAAATATAGATAAAAATGTGACCGCAGGAGACACTATTCCACTGACATTTCAGGTGATGAATCTTGGAAGAAGTACTGTGTACAATGTCAGATGTGATGTGACAGGAGACGGACTTTCGCAGACCAAGACAGCCTTTATCGGAAATATGGAAAGCGGTACGGCAGGAGAAGGGGAGACGAATCTGTTTATAACCACTCTTGAGGGGAAAAGTCAGTATGGCGATACGACAGGAACAGTTACGCTTACGTATGAGGATGGATTTGGAAATGAGCAGACACAGGAGTTTAGCTTCAATACAACGATAAATAAGATGCCGGATGAAGCCTCGACAGGCGATGAGAAGAAAGAGAAAAGAGCTTCGCAGTGGTGGATATCACTTGCAGTAATAGGTGGACTTATAATCCTTGCAGGGGCAGTTTCAGGGGCGTATTACATGGGAAGGAAGAAATGATGACAGGCTACGGAATTAAAACGTGGAAAAGCATCGCATTTCCGGGAATACTGTTTATAAGTCTGGCAGCTTTTTTGTTTGCGGATGCCGTGCAACAAAAGCTTGATCTAAGCAGCAGTATTAAGGAAAGTGCCAGAATATATGTGATGCCTGCCGAGGATGGTGCGCAGGATGCATTTACACAGGCAACTTCTGAGCTTGGTGAAATGGGCGCAGAAAACGGATCGTATGTGTATGATATAGACACCAACGTGCAGACACAGTCGGTGGATAAGGAGATAGGTGTAAGAGGCATACAGGCTGCGATGATAGAGGGGACAGTGATATGCGGAGAATATTATTCAGATGAGAGCAGCAGGCTTTCTGTTGTGATAAATATCCCTATGCTTGCAACATTGTCAGACATTGAATTGAAAGAGCAGCAGCCGGAGGTGAAACAGGAGGCAGCAAAATGGATAGGACACAGCATTATCATAGGAAAAAGTGCAGCAAGGATATCAGGTGTAGTGGATGATAATTCTGATTCACAAGCAGCGTGTATAAGTATTCCAGCTGCGGAAAATTTCATAAAAAATCAAGGAGAGACACCAAAAGCATCATCATACTGTGTAAAGGTTTCAGACTTAAAAAGCATCACAAAAATACAGGATAAGCTGGGCGAGAACGGCGTATCCACCACCATTGATGAGAAAAGTCTGACGGAGTGGAAGCTAAAAAGCGCCGGTATAACAAGCCGCATCATAATGGGCTGCATTGCAATAGCAGCAGCCGTGTGCATGATATTGCTTTCCGCCAGACTGGTAAGCTATCGCGAATCACCCAAGCCAAAGATGGTGCATTTTGCAAGAGTATGTACTGTATTTGTGATAGGGATAATTGCAGGGGTGATGGTTGACAGGTTGGTGATATGTCTGTTTTCGGCATAACACCACAGTTAATAACTCAAAACCATAAAAACAGGCGTAGAATTAAATTTCTGCGCCTGTTTTTTAGGAAAGCTTCTGACTAAAGCATTTTCGCTTGATTATTGACTAGATTAATATATTTGAAAAAAAGAGTGAAAAAGATCATACATTTTATTATAATATGTATAAAGTATCTATATGTATCACTGATACATACCGGTACACAATTCAATTAATTATAAACGGAGATTACATAAAATGAAACGATTTACCGCAATATTACTTACAGGCATGATGATATTTACCCTCGCATCATGCGGCAAAAAAGCACAGGATACACCGACAGAGCCTGCAACAGAGACACAGGCTGCAGAGAAGGTCGAGATGCCTACGGAAACGGAAGCCGTGACAGAGGTGGTAACAGAGGCTGTAAAAGACACGCAGCAGACAGAAGAACAGCAGGAAGCGCAGCAGGAAGAACAGACTGCCGAACAGCAGGACGATGAGCAGAACAATTCAGGTGAAAATAATTCCTCTTACCGGTATGTAGAAAGAGCATCCTATGAGAATGGAGAATCAGTATCACTAAATCCTTCATGGCAGTATGCAGACCATTCAGCGATAAATTCAGGCTGTGCGGTCATGTACAAGGCTACAGCAAACCGCAAAAACATAGTAGTAGGTGTCAATGCCGGACACGGTACAAGCGGAGGAACTTCGGTGAAGACACTTTGTCATCCGGACGGCTCGGCAAAGACCACAGGCGGTACAACAGGCGCAGGCGCAACAAAAGCAGTAGCAGTTTCAGGTGGTATGTCCTTTAATGACGGTACACCGGAGAGCTCTGTCACACTCCGTATGGCGCAGATATTAAAGGACAAGCTGCTTTCGGCAGGCTATGATGTGCTTATGGTAAGAGACGGAAGCGATGTACAGCTTGACAATGTGGCACGTACTGTCATCTGCAATAATGCGGCGGATTGTCATATCGCTCTGCACTGGGATGGCGACGGACTAAGCTACGATAAGGGCTGCTTTTACATATCAGTGCCGGGAGGCATAAAGGGAATGGAGCCGGTTGCATCACACTGGCAGCAGCATGATGCACTTGGGGCAAGCCTGATAGAAGGACTGCGCGCCCATGGAGCAAAGATAAACGGTAATGGCTCAATGGCGATAGATCTGACACAGACCTCATACAGCACGGTACCGTCAGTGGATGTAGAGCTTGGCAACGCATGCTCTGACCACAGCGATGCCACACTTGAAAATCTGGCAGACGGACTGGTGCAGGGAGTCGAGGGATATTTCTAGAATATAAAAAGTGTTATATAGAAGTGGTACAACAGATAGAGAAAGGGAATATTATGACAGACAACAAATCCGGGGAGATACTCATAATAGAGGATGACAAGGACATTAATGATCTGCTTGCGACAGCGCTCTCAAAAGCCGGATATAGGACAAGACAGGCATGGTCAGGCACAGAGGGAGAGCTTTTGCTTAAGCTGGAAAGGGAAGCTTATGCGCTTGTGCTATTGGATCTGATGCTTCCGGGGCTTTCAGGGGAGGAGCTTCTGGCACGGATACGGCAGATGGATGCGTCACTTCCGGTGATAATCCTTACGGCAAAGGATGAGCTGGATGAGAAAATCAATCTGCTCGTGGCAGGCGCTGATGATTACATCACAAAGCCGTTTGAGATAAAGGAGGTCGTTGCCAGAGTGGCTGTGCAGTTGCGTCATGCGGTGGCAGATGTACCTTCAAAGTCGGGCAAGGCAGGGGAAAACCAAACAAAAGCAGAAAATGATACAGGACAGGGAGATACTGCAAATACATACATAGCGGGACCCGTTAAAATAGAGCACAGACAGCTTGTGCTCGATCGGATTTCAAGACAGCTTTATGTAGCTGATAATGCTGTTGACGGCATCACAAAGCAGGAGTTTGCCATACTTGAGCTTCTCATGGCGCATCCCAGACAGGTGTTTGCCAAGGAGGACATATTTGAATATGCCTGGGATGAACCGTATATTGGCGAGACAAAGACTCTTGATGTGCACATCAGCAATATCAGAAAGAAGATAAAAAAGCTGACCGATGACGAGTACATAGAGACCGTGTGGGGCATAGGCTACAAAATGAAAGAGTAAAGGTAAACAAGCTTTACTCTTTTTTTACTTTTTGTTAGCGATGTATTAGGATTTTACATTTATATTATGATTAAAGGGTTGCTAAGGAAAAAAGAAAAGGAGATTTGATTGTGAGTGAAATATTATTGCAGACAAAGGCACTGACCAAGCAGTATGGTCACCAGAAGGCAGTTGACAATGTGGATATCCACATCAAAAAGGGTGCAATCTATGGATTTATCGGCAGAAACGGTGCCGGCAAGACTACCTGTATGAGAATGATCGGTGGTCTGGCAAAGCCGACAAGCGGAGAGATATCTATGTTTGGATACGCTGGAAAGGATTTGTCAAAGGTACGCTCAAGAGTGGGCTGCCTGATTGAGGCACCGGGTGTATATCCAAACATGACGGCGAAGGAAAATATCGAGATGAAGTGCCGTCTCTTCGGCATCAGTAAAAAGGGCTATGCAGAGGGCATACTTGATAAGGTAGGTCTGTTAAATGTGGGAAAGAAAAAAACAAAGAATTTCTCACTTGGTATGAAGCAGAGGCTTGGAATCGGCATGGCGCTGGTTGGAGAGCCTGACCTTTTAGTGCTTGATGAGCCTATCAACGGACTTGATCCACAGGGAATTGCAGAGGTGCGTGATACGATTCAGAATCTGTGTGCACAGCAGGATATGACTGTGTTTATTTCAAGCCATATATTGGAGGAGCTTTCAAAGCTTGCCACAGATTACGGCATTATAAATAATGGAGCCCTGCTTCAGGAAATTACCAGAGAGGAGCTGCTTTCCAAGTGCAGTGAGAAGATTACACTGACAGTGGACAATCCAAATAAAGCAGTGCCTGTGCTCGATAAGATGGGCTTTGTGCACTACATGATAGTGGACAAAAATCATATAGATGTCTATGAGCGCCTGAATGATAGCGCCGCCTTAAATACAGCGCTGGTCACAGCAGGAGTTTCGGTGGCACAGCTGGCGGTCACAGGAATGGAGCTTGAGACATATTTCCTTAGTATCACAGGAGGTGCGACAAATGTTTAATGCGGTAAGAATGGATATTTACAGACTGATACATACAAAGTCAGCTTATGTTATACTTGTAATAGCTATGGCACTCGCAATAGCTATGAGCGGTATGACAGCTCTTGTCAGAAGCATGGCGACAGAGAGCATCGTGGAAACAACTGATGATGTCACTATGGTAAGTGAGTCAGACAGTGAGATAGCAGATGAATACGATACAGCATCAGCGGAATCGTCAAATGGACCAACGGCAACAGTCGGGCTTGAAATGGATGAATCCGACATGTCAGATGAGGTGCCGACCATAGCCGATATGGTTGAAAGCGATATAGCAGGTCTTGACCTGGCACTTTTACTTGCAATATTTACGGTGCTCTTCTCAACAGCAGACCTAAACAGCGGCTATATAAAAAGCGTAGGCGGACAGGTGAAGTGCCGTGGAGTGCTGCTGTTTTCAAAGATGATAGCGCTTTCGGTATTTACACTTGTGGCTATGGCACTTGATGTGATTGTACAGTGTATTGCGACTCCGCTGTTTTTACATGGAGCAGAATTCGGAGATGCAGCAGACTTATTTAAGATGCTTGGCAGCCAGTATGTGGTCACACTTTTATTTGTATATTTTGTCATGGCAATGGCAATCATTATAAAAAACAATGTAATCAGCATGATTATCGCTGTGTGCATGTGTACAGGTATCTTTACACTGATTTTTAGTGGAATCAATATACTTATTGAAAAAATCGGAGCAAAGAACTTTGATATAAATGATTACCTTATTGTTAATCAGATTTCTGAGCTTGATCTGAGTGCATCTGTAAAGACCGTAGGTGGTGCATTTGCGGTAGCCGCTGTGTGGGCAGTGGTGTCACTGATTGCAGTGTACGGTGTGTTTAAACGCAGGGATATATAATGATTAAAGGGTCAAAAGGTATCATAATGATTTAAATGAGGAATAAAACATGATTTGGAAAATACTGACTGTAATACTTGCAGTTTCGGTTGCTGTCTTAATAGCTGTGCTCTTAAAGATAAGGGCACAGCTTCGTGACATTAATGAACAGCTTGATTTTTTGTGCGAAAAGGATACAAATATGCTACTTTTAACCGATACCAACATGGCTGATATCGGAAGGCTTAAGGAGCGCATAAACAGATTTTTAGAGCAATGGCACAGGCAGCGTGAGGCGGCGGCAAAAAAGGAGCAGATGATATCTGACACGTACACAAACCTGTCGCACGATATCCGCACTCCGCTTACCTCGCTGGACGGCTATTTTCAGCTGCTTAGGGATGAGACTGACAAGAGTGCGCAGGAGCATTATATAGATATCATCCAGGAGCGTATCACAAGCCTTAAGGATATGCTCGAGGAGCTTTTTATGTTCACAAAGCTTAAAAATGACAGCTTCAAGTTGGAGCTGTCTAATTGTTGTGTCAGCAGACTTTTAAAGCAGACAGTGTTTTCGTATTATGAGGAGTGGAAAAAGCAGAGCATTGAGCCGTCACTTGATATATGTGAGGACACGATATTTATCACTGCAAATGTGCAGGCGCTCAGGCGGGTGTTTCAGAATGTAATAAAAAATGCGCTGGTGCATGGGCAGAAGAGCATCTGCATACAGATGAGGCAGCAGGATTCGTGCAATTGCAGGGCTTCAGATGACGAGCGTACTTCAAAAAATAGGATTGTCCATATTTTGGTTTCAAATGATGTAAAAAATCCTGATGATATAGACGTGGACAAGGTGTTTGAGCGCTTTTACAAAGCCGATGAGGCGAGGAGCATATCATCGAGCGGGCTTGGACTTTCGATTGCAAAGGAGCTTGTGGAGAGAATGGGCGGGAGTATTGAAGCAAGGCTTGAGGGGAAGCGGTTTGTTGTGGAAATACTGTTTGAATGTGAATAGTTCACTTTTGTAATGTGATAAATAATATTGACACACATGAAACAAAATGATATACTGTCAAGGTGTTTGCGGGCATGGCGGAATTGGCAGACGCGCTAGATTTAGGTTCTAGTGGGAGACCGTGCAGGTTCAAGTCCTGTTGCCCGTACTGTTTACAAGGGTTTCAGAGGTTTTTATTACTTCTGAAATTCTTATTTTTTTATCATTTTTTCCTATACGAAAGGATACCACAATGCAGGCTTACAAGGATTTAGTAAAAGCACTTCCTGGCTTAAAAGAAGATATGCCACGCGCATTTTACATGCTCGCAGAGCTTTTTGATTACGGTTCATTTGATATATGCAGAAGTGACGACAAATATATAATCCCATATATCATGAATGACGCGGTGGAATGCTATCTGACTGTGGAAAATGCAGTGTTAAAGGGCGATTATCATAGCGAGGAAGAAATTATTTCGGCATCGTTGGTTTTAGGAAGTGAAAAAGGCTACGGACTCATTCTGCACCAGCAGGACAATGTGATCACACTCTGGTTTGATAATTTGCATGTGCATGAGGCATGCTTTAAATACCATGAAATAGGGCATTTCTGGGTAAAGGGACAGGAACAGTGGCGTATGCTTGTATATATGGTAGGAACAATCGCTGATAAGTATATGTACATGGGAAAGGAATACTGCAACGAGACAGAATGCTTTATCCAGAGCCTTATTTACTTTGCACCGTTTCGCAGATGGACACCGGTACCTGGCGATTTGATGGAGTATCATTTTCCAGCGCGTGTAGAGGGAATAGACATTATGGAGGAGCTTTGCAGGGAGGTTTCGGACACTGATTATCTTAAGCTCATTGCACGCTACAGGGCAAATCCATGTGAGAAAACGGAAAAACTTTTGAGCAGACATTTAGCCGATGCAAAAAGAGTACCGCTTTATCAGTATATTTATAAGCTTGTGATAAAGGCATCAAAGGATTATCCGGAGAGAAATTACGGAAATCAGATAAATGAACGCATAAAAGAAAAGCGTAAAGCACTTGAACAGGAGCTTTTTCAAAAGGGGTACACCGGAAAATACCCTGTGTTTTCAAAGAAAAACACGACTGTGCACGTAATGGAGGAACAGCCCTACGTCACAGCAATTCTAGAGTGGGATGATTACAAATACAAGCAGCAGCTCATGATTTCTGAGTGCAGTGCAAAAAGGTATGATGGAATTAATGCAGGATTTTTTAAGGGATTAGGCAGACACGGAAGCATTGTGCAGGTGTAGGTTCACAAAAAGTATACATATAAACAAAAGCCACGGAACAATCCGTGGCTTTCATAATACACTTATTACAAGGATGGGCTTGAGAAGACTCGAACTTCCGACCTCACGCTTATCAGGCGTGCGCTCTAACCGGCTGAGCTACAAGCCCTTGTGTTTTGCACAAAACGTATACTACAATATTTTTGGTGAGAAGTCAAGAGTTTTTTAGAGGTTTTCTCCATCTGTTTTATTTTTCGGATATTCGTTTGAGTGTGCACTGATGACCTCATTAATCCAGTCTACACACTGTTTTTTCCCGTCATCTGTAAATGGAAAGGTATTGTCAGTCTTTTTGCTGTCGTCGGTCAGGTCAAAAATATACGGCCCAGGCCATATCCAGGCATGAAATATTGGCTCACCCTTTTCCTCGGGTGTATCCTCGGTGGCTTCCTTAAGGACAGGCTCCTCACGCTTTATGAGAAAGCGCATGCCGTTCATCCAGCCGGTAAAGGTTGTTTTTTTATAGTAGTTGAGGTTGAGTGCATCGTCGTATGTAAGCATAGGTGGCTCCTTGATATATAATGATATGTAATTATACACCAAATATCCGTTTAATGCCAGAATAACACCGGTACTTAACAATTCAAAGTAATCATGCGCTGAAAATTAATATTTTAATGCAAAAATAAAAATGAATAAAAATGTATAAATAATGCTTATAAACTGCATAAATTACCCTTATTAATGAGTATTATAAAAAATGACTAATTTTTATGCAAAAATGAAAATAATATAGGAAAATATATCCAATTGACAAAGTATGATTTCTGTGTATAATAAAAAAGAATTGTTCGCGTCAGAACGACAGTTGTATCAGACAGCAAGATTAGGGAGTGTGTAATGACAATGAGGTCATTCGCACTTTTTTGCGTATTAGACAAAATACTTTGACGTGGTACAGTGATAATGCTTTAAAAAATAAAAATAATGCATTATCGATACAAATCCAAGAGGGAGAGAAAAATATGGGTAAGTACATTGTAAAGAGAGTTATTCTCGCGATTTTTACAATCTTCATTATCAGTCTTATTACATTCTTTGCCATGAATGCAATTCCGGGTGGTCCATTCAATTCGGAGAAGGCAAAGAGTCCGGCGGTAATGAAAGAGCTTGAGGCACGCTACGGACTGGATCAGCCACTTATAGTCCAGTACAAGAACTACATGGCAGGCGTGCTGCACGGAGATTTCGGTGTTAGTCTTAAGACAGACCGTCCGATCTCAGATATCATTGGGGAGAGCTTCCCGATTTCAGCGAAGCTTGGACTTTTAGCGGCGCTCACTGCGATAGTATTCGGAGTGGTGCTTGGTTCGATAGCAGCGCTTATGCGAAACAGGTGGCCGGATCGAGTTATAGTATTCTTCGTCACACTGATTACGTCGATGCCGTCATTTGTCATCGCTACGTTATTACTTTATTTCTTCTGTATAAAGCTTGGTGTGGTGCAGGCCTTCAGCTCAGGAAGCAACATGGTATTACTTCCGGTGCTGTCACTGTCACTTTCACCGATGGCATATATTACAAGACTTACAAAGACTTCAATGCTTGATGCACTCGGACAGGATTACATCCGTACGGCAAAGGCCAAGGGTGTACATCAGTACAAGATTATATTTGTACATGCGCTTCGTAATGCGCTCATTCCGGTCATCACATATGTGGGACCTATGATTGGTGGTATCCTCACAGGTTCAATGGTTATTGAGAGTATTTTCAATATCGGAGGACTCGGTTCCAAGTTCGTAAGCTGTATCACAAACCGTGATTACACAATGATTATGGCCACAACACTTTTCCTTGCTGTCATCATGGTAGGCGCGAACCTCATTACAGATATTGTATACAAAGTGATTGATCCACGTATTAAGCTTGATTAAGGAGAGATAAAGATGAAAGATAATATGAAGAGAGCTCCTTTCTCCACACAGATTGACCTTAGCAAGTTCGATATGAAGGATTTTGCCAAGGCATCAGATGAAGAAAAACGCCAGCAGGAGGTTATGGGTGAGTCAACTACCTTCTTGAAGGATGGTCTTAAGAGACTCCGCAAAAATCCACTGGCTATGGGTTCTATTATAGTTTTGGTTTTACTTATTTTGGTTATTCTTCTGGCACCAAAGATTGTGCCTTACGGCTATGCAGATATCGTTAAGGGTGCACAGAACTTAGGACCTTTCCAGTACAGCGAGGCTGAGCAGGCACAGATTGATGCAGGTGAGAAGCTGTTCCCGCACATTTTTGGCACAGATGAGCTCGGAAGAGACTATTTTATCCGTGTTGTTTACGGAGCTCGTGTATCGCTGGGAGTCGGTGTGTTTGCATCACTGCTTGTGCTTATAATCGGTATCATTTACGGTTCCGTATCAGGCTTCTGCGGTGGCAAGGTAGATATGGTTATGATGAGAATAGTAGATATCATTTATTCATTGCCGGATATGCTGCTCATCATTTTACTCGCAGTTGTATTAAATGAGGTGCTGACACCTGTAATAAAGGGTACAGTGCTTTCAAAGCTCGGTGTCAACATGATTGCACTTTTCATAGTGTTTGGATTGCTTTACTGGGTAGGAATGGCAAGACTTATAAGAGGTCAGATTCTTACCATCAAGCAGAATGAGTACATTCTCGCAGCAAAGTGTATCGGAACATCATCAGCCCGCACTATCAGAAAACACATTTTACCGAACTGTCTGTCAGTAATCATCATTACTACAGCGCTTCAGATACCATCAGCTATCTTTACTGAGAGTTATCTGTCATTTATCGGACTTGGTGTTTCGGCTCCTATGCCTTCACTTGGTTCGTTGGCAAATACAGCGCGTGGCGGACTCCAGAGCTACCCATTGCGTCTTATTTTTCCGGCGCTTACGATTTGTATCATTGTTCTTACATTGAATCTTATCGGTGACGGCTTAAGAGATGCATTTGACCCTAAATTATCGAAATAGTAAGGAGTGAGTAAGATGGAAGATAATAAGTTTGTTCTTGAAGTATCTGATCTGCACACTACCTTCAAGACCGATAACGGAGACGTATCAGCTGTAAACGGTGTCAGCTTTAAGCTTGAGCCGGGAAAGACTCTTGGAATCGTAGGAGAGTCAGGCTCAGGAAAGTCAGTTACAGCATATTCAATCATGCAGATTCTTGCTGAGAATGGTGCCATCACAGGCGGCTCAGTAAAATATAAGGGTGAGGATATCACCAAATTGAACAAAAAGAAAATGGCAGATTTCAGAGGAAAATGCTGTTCAATCATTTTCCAGGATCCTATGACATCGCTTAATCCGGTATTTACGGTAGGCTACCAGCTTGAGGAGGCAGTGCTTCTTCACACAGACCGTACAAAGAAGGAAGCAAAGGAGCGCGCTATAGAGATGCTCACACTTGTAGGCGTTAATGAGCCTGAGAAGCGTGTAAATCAGTACCCTCATGAGCTTTCGGGTGGTATGAGACAGCGTGTCATGATAGCTATGGCATTAGCCTGTGAGCCGGATATCCTTATCGCAGATGAGCCGACAACAGCTCTTGATGTGACTATCCAGGCACAGATTCTTGAGCTTATGCAGTCACTGCAGGAAAAGCTTGGCATGGCAATCATCATGGTTACACATGATCTGGGTGTCATTGCTTCAATGTGTGACGAGATCATAGTTATGTACGGCGGTCGTGTGTGTGAGAGAGGAACAGCAGATGCCATATTCTACAGCCCGGCGCATGAGTACACAAAGGGACTGCTTCGTTCAATCCCTACAAAGACCAATTCAAAAACCAGGCTTGTTCCTATCGGGGGCACACCAATCAATATGCTCAACATGCCAGAGGGCTGTGCATTCTGCCCTCGCTGTGATGCCGCTATGAAGATATGTCTCACCGAAAAGCCGGAGGAAATCTGGGTTGGAGAGGATCATCTCGCATCATGCTGGATGAATATTAAGAATATGATTGAGGAGGGAAAATCAAATGAGTAATGAGACAAATAACAACGAGTACCTGCTCAAGGTAGACCATTTGAAGCAGTATTTCCCTGTTCATGACGGATTTAAAAAGATGGAATTAAAGGCAGTCGATGATGTGTCATTTGCCATAAAGCCGGGTGAGACGCTTGGACTTGTTGGCGAGTCAGGCTGTGGAAAGACAACAGTAGGACGTACTCTTTTACGTCTGTATCAGCCTACAGCAGGACGCATTGAGTTCGACGGCAATGTATTGTTTGACAGTGAGAAGAAGATAGATGTGGATATGCATCCTTACCGTAAGCAGATGCAGATGGTATTCCAGGATCCGTATTCATCACTCAACCCTCGTATGACGGTTGAGGATATCATTGGAGAGCCTCTCGATGTGCACAAGCTTTACAGTAGCAAGAAAGAGCGCCATGAGATGATTATGGATCTCATGGAGACAGTTGGATTAAACGCAGACCATGCCACACGCTATGCACATGAGTTTTCGGGTGGACAGAGACAGCGTATCGGAATAGCAAGAGCGCTTGCAGTAGATCCGAAGTTTATCGTATGTGATGAGCCGGTATCGGCACTTGATGTTTCAATTCAGGCCCAGGTAGTCAACATGTTTGAGGATCTGCAGAAGGAGAGAGGGTTATCATACCTGTTTATAGCGCACGATCTGCTTGTAGTGCAGCATATCTCTGACAGAATAGCTGTTATGTACTTAGGTCATATGATGGAGCTTGCAGATGCGGATGAGCTGATGGACAATCCAATCCATCCGTACACACAGTCGTTGCTTTCAGCGGTTCCGATCCCGGATCCTGAGACTGCCAGACACAGCAAGCGAATCGTGCTTGAGGGAGATGTTCCTTCGCCTCTTCGCATGCCTAGCGGCTGTCCATTCCGTTCGCGCTGTAAATACGCGACAGAACAGTGTGCAGCAGCACGTCCGGAGCTTACAGACAGAGGAAACGGACATATGGTTGCATGCTTCAACCGCTAATATAAGGTTTTTACCGGCATATAGCTTAAGTCACTTGTGCCGGTTCTAACATAAATTTATTTTCATATTAATTAATTAGGAGGAAGAAAGATGAAAAAGAGATTAGTAGCACTTACTCTTGTTGCAGCTATGGCACTTGGCATGACTGCTTGTGGAAGCAAGAGCAACAACAAAACAACTACTAACGACACTCCTGATACTGCTGTATCAACAGCGGTAGACTGGACAAGCTATGACAAGTTAGTAGATTCTATCCGTACAGAAGCAGATCTTGCAAAGCGTGCAGAGATGATGCACCAGGCAGAGGATATGCTTATGGATACATGGTGTGTTATTCCACTTTACTACTACAATGACCAGTATATGCTCAAGGATTATGTCACAGGCGTATACTCAACAGTAGAGGGTATGAAATACTTCTACAATGCAAAGAACACAAAGAATGCCGGAAAGTTAAACATCTTCATGGCATCAGAGCCAGATCATATCGATCCTGCATTAAACAGTACTGTTGACGGCGGATGTCTTGCAGTAAACAGCTTTGAGGGTCTTATGCGTTACAACGCTGAGGGCAAGCTTGAGCCTGCATGTGCAGAGAGCTATGAGGTTTCTGAGGATGGTCTCACATACACATTCACAATGCGTGACGGTCTTAAGTGGTCAAATGGTGATGAGCTTACTGCAAAGGATTTCGAGTGGTCTTGGAGGAGAGCTGCAGATCCTAAGACAGCTGCAGATTACAGCTACCTTTGCGCAGTATTCGCAGGATATGATGATACAAAGGGTCTTGCTGCTGATGATGTAGTTGCTTCTGATGATGGAAAGACTCTTACAGTCAAGCTTAAGGCAGTTACACCATACTTCCTTGACTTATGTGCATTCCCATTCTTCTTCCCTGTAAACCAGAAGTCAGTAGAGGGAAATGATGACTGGGCAAACGATGCAAGCGACAAGTTCGTTACAAACGGTGCATTCACACTCAAGGAGTGGAAACATGATTCAAGCATGACATATGTTAAGAATCCTAACTACTGGGATGCTGACAATGTAACAGTTGATGAGATGAACGTAATGCTTACATCTGATGATGTTTCAGCTTACACAGCTTACCAGAACGGTGACCTTGATTTTATTGATTCAATTCCTACAGCAGAGATTGAGGCAGCTAAGAAGACAAGCGAGTTCTACACAGTAGACAACCTTGGAACATACTACGCAGGCTTCAACATCAACTCTAAGCTCTACTCAGAACTTGGATTAGATGCTGACCAGGCTAAGGTATTCAGAAAAGCAATCTGTCTTCTTATTGATCGTCAGTACATCATCGATACAATCGCCCAGGGTGGACAGAAGATTGCCACAACATTTATCCCAGAGGGTGTTACAGATGGTAACGGTGGCGAGTTCAAGAACAAGGACTACTACAGCACAGATTACGATAAGAACTTTGAGGAGGCTAAAGAGCTTCTTGCTTCTATCGGATTATTAGATGAGAGCACAGGCCAGGTAAACCAGACTATCGAGTTCTCATACCTTGTAAACAACTCAGAGGCCAATGTAAAGATTGGTGAGGCTATCCAGGCTGATCTTTCAAAGGTAGGTATCAACTTAAAGGTTGAGCAGCAGGAGTGGAACGTATTCCTTAACAGCCGTAAGGACGGACAGTTTGATTTCGCCCGTGAGGGATGGCTTATGGATTACAACGATCCAATCAACATGCTTGAGATGTTCACAACAAAATCAGGTAACAACGATATGCAGTTCGGTCGTTAATCTGATTTTGCTATCATAACAAAGCCGCTCGTGCCATTCGCACGACGATGCGAATAACATGCAGAGTACATAGGAAGTCATACAGCTATTGTATGGCTTCCTTTTTTGCGTTTAAAGTGGGCTTTTCAGAGAGAAAAAAGGCTCTTTAAAAAAATATGATAATGGTGTAGAATTGTTATTATATAGTTTTGGAATGATGTTTGAGGGTGTGTGATGATTTTAGGACTAAGTGATACGGAAAAGAAATTTAAGACTGCGATGGATACGGCAGGTGCCGACATGACAGTGGTCAACAGCTGGCTTAAGCTGTATGTCAAAACAAAAAAGAATTCCTCCGGTGTTGCAAAGCGCTATTATGGCGTGAAGACAGGCTTAAGCAGTCTGCTTTCAGATTTAAAGGAGCTTGAGCAACAAGTTATCGGGTATTGTGAGCTCACAGGAACCGACCGGAAGCACTTTGGAGAGCTGATAAAGGCTTGCAAAGCGAAAAGCGGCATGTTTGACGATGAATTTTTAATCAGCAAGGTGGACACGGATTTTCACACGACTTTGGACTCTGTTGTAAAGCAGGGGGAGAGATATCTGTCATCCTTTGACAACGGTATCATTTTACAGAGTGAGATAGAGAATCTGATACACCTGACAAATGAGGGGCTTGAAAGGAAAAAGCCTGATTTGTTTGCTCTGTCATATTTCTATCTGGGGCACAGCAACAAAGAGCTTGCAGAGCTAAATTTCACACAAAAGACTAAGAGAGTGCATGAGATATATTACGAGGAGTTCTGGAAGGATATATTAAAGCAGCTTGAGGCATGTGTGAAGCAGGCTGAGGCCATAAACGATAAGTATGAGGGCACGACAGATAGGCGCACGGCAAGGATACTGTCAGAGCTTAAGCCGCTGCTTGTGGGCATTGCAAAGCAATGGGAGCCGGAACAGACAGCAGAGTACATACTGCGCGATATGTGCAGGATATTTAGGGATTGACATAGAAAATGCAGATTGATAAAGGAGCAGAATATGGATGTTATAATTTGGGCAATTATCTTAGGAGCTGTTTTTTACATTAACAAAAAATCAAAGAGCGCAGGCAGCAAAAATACGCAGCCAAACAAACCGAGACCGCAGCAGAAGCAGATGCAGCAGATATGGAACAGCATGCAGAATACAGTTCAGTCGGGTATGAATGCATTGAACCAGACATATCAGCAGAGACCACAGCCACAGATGCAGCAGAGAGCACAGCAGCCTCAGAGACCACAGATGCAGCAGAGAGTACAGCCACAGCAGAGACCGCAGCAGAGCAATCCGGATATAGTGCAGAGGGCCGTGAAAAATAACGCACGCTTTGCGGATGATACGACACAAAAAGAGCTTGAGGCTATGCACGGACATAGCGAGGCACAGCAGAGGCTGGCTCAGGAGCACTCAAGAAACTGCCAGACACTGCATACCAAAGCGGCAGACGGTGCAAAGATTATAGAGGCTGAGACACAGAGCATGTTTGGCAGTGTTGATGATCTGATTGCCATGGGATACAGTGGCAATCTGGAGTTTGAGAGAGATTTCCTTGGGGAAGGCTTAGACATGATTAACAACTTTTAAATAATAGGAAAGAGGCAGAAATGATGGACAGAACACCAAAGCCTGGAGAGCTTTACAGACACTTTAAGAATAAGCTGTATCAGATAGTTACAGTGGCAACACATTCAGAGACAGGGGAAAAGCTTGTGATTTATCAGGCTTTATATGATGATTTTGGGATATACGCCAGACCACTCGATATGTTTGTAAGCGAGGTGGATCATGAGAAATATCCTGATGTGAAGCAGAAATACAGATTTGAGAAGATCGTGCTTAAGGATAAGCCGGAGGATATGCCGGCGCCGGATGCAGATGAAGGTCAGGCTCCGGATCCACGTTTGCTGGAGTTCCTTGATGCGGCTACCTTTGAAGAGAAGTACAATATACTTGTCTCAATGAGGGATACCATAACCGACCGCCTTATAGATGACATAGCGGTGGTTATGGATATTGTAGTTCCGGAGGGACCATTGCAGAAGCGGTATGATGATTTGAAGAATACGATAAAGACCAGGCAGTACTATGAATTTTCCAACCGGCTCAGATAGCTGTTGTGGTATTTGCCGGATTCGGTGACATCCTCGCCAAACCAGTCAGGTGCTGTGAATTCATTTGCTGCGTCAACAGAGTCGAATTCAACCTCCACAAGTGTAAGAGGAGCCAGATCGCCTTCAAATACATCAAGCTCAGCGGTCAGACCACCATCAAGAGGTATGAGATAGCGGGTCTTTTCGATTAGGCGGCCGTCAATCTTTTGGACAAGATGTATGTATGCCTCTTTGGTAAGAGGAAGATTGTACTCCTCGCGCACCATAAGGCCGGCTCCCTTGTAGGTCATATAATAGCTGTCATTTGAGCGTCTGACCCTGACAACAGGAGAGGTGCACAGATAGCCTTGGGCGATTTTTTTGCTCGCGTAGCTGTCTAAATTGGAAGGAAGCTGTTTAAGTAAGTATTTTCTTTCGATTTCCATGGTATATCCTTTCGGGTTATGTGTGGGTTTATAGTTACACATATCTGATTATAATGACCGGTATTAAAAAATTCAAGCGATGAATCGCAGGAAAAGAAGGAGAAAAATATGAGTAAAATAGGAATTTTTATGGCAGACGGCTGTGAGGAGATTGAAGGACTTACAGTAGTCGATATAGTTAGAAGAGCAAAGCTTGAGATTGAGACCATATCAATCACGGAAAAAGCCGAGGTGACAAGCTCTCATCAGGTGACATTTAAGACAGATACCACAAAGGCACAGGCTGATTTTGACAGCTACGATGCAATCGTACTGCCGGGAGGCATGCCGGGTACATTAAACCTTGGCGCGGATGAGACCGTAGTAAAGACAATTAAGAGATTTGCCGCTGAGGGAAAGCTTGTTGCAGCGATATGTGCAGCGCCTAGCGTGCTCGGTGAGAATCATATACTTGAGGGCAAAAAAGCTACCTGTCATCCGGGGTTTGAGGAAAAGCTGCTCGGTGCACAGTGGCTCGAGCAGCCTGTAGTTGTGGATGGCAATGTGATTACAAGTCGTGGAATGGGAACAGCTATTGCGTTTGCACTCGAGCTTGTCAGATACTTCACAGACGATGCCACAGTAGAGCATATTCGACAGGGACTGGTATACTAGACAGGTGCGCTTGGTATTATAACAAAAGAGGTCACACACCAACCCCATGGTGCGCAGCCTCTTTTTATGCTTGCATTTGAAGCGTACATTTGAAGCCTGCTATTGCAGAGCTTATTTCATCTGCTGCTCCTGCTTCATGATCATCTGCTTGACCATCTCGCCACCGATTGAACCGGCCTGCTTAGAAGTAAGGTCACCGTTGTAGCCCTCTTTTAAAGGAACTCCAAGCTCTGAAGCAACCTCTTCCTTGAAACGGCTCATAGCCTCTTTTGCCTCCGGTACAGAAGCCTTTTTACTACTTGATGCTGCCATAATGCAATACCTCCTTTTAAAACGTTATACACAAGCTTTATGTGTATGGAAATATTATGCCGTAAAATGACAAAAATATGTTTTGGTATTGCTGACAATTTATGGAATTATACACAAAAGCAAATTTAATGTAAAAAACACTGGAAATAGTGGATTTGTTGTGTTATAATCATCCAATGACTGGGCTTAGCAGTTTAAAAAGCATGCCCACATTACATTTGATGTACATACCATTCATATATATTTTTAAGGAGGATAACGATTGACATGAGTGTACAGGTTGAGAATTTAGAGCATAATATGGCGAAGCTTACTATTGAGGTAGCAGCTGAGGAATTAGAGAAAGCATTGGATTCTGCATATCAGAAGCAGAAGAAACAGATTAGTGTACCTGGATTCCGTAAAGGAAAAGTGCCAAGAGCTATGATTGAGAAGATGTATGGAGCAGGTGTGTTCTACGAGGATGCAGCAAACATTCTTATGCAGCAGACATACGCAGGTGCAGTTGACGAGAGCGGTGTTGACATTGTTTCACGCCCAACAGTTGAGGTTACTCAGATTGAGAAGGGACAGCCTTTCATTTACACAGCAGAGGTTGCTGTAAGACCTGAGGTTACTCTTGGTAAGTACATGGGCGTTACAGTTACAAAGATCGACACATCAGTTTCTGATGAAGAGGTTGACGCTGAGCTTGAGAACCAGAGAAACAAAAATGCAAGAACAGTTACAGTTACAGATCGTCCTGTAGCAGAGGGAGATACAGCAGTTATCGACTTTGAGGGATTTGTTGACGGAGTAGCTTTCGAGGGTGGAAAGGGTGAGAATCATCCATTAGAGATTGGTTCACACACATTCATCGATACATTCGAGGATCAGTTAGTAGGAAAGAACACAGGCGATGAGGTTGAGGTCAATGTAACATTCCCTGAGAAGTATCAGGCAGCAGACCTTGCAGGAAAACCGGCTACATTCAAGGTTAAGATCAACGAGATCAAGGCTAAGGAGCTTCCTGAGCTTGATGATGAGTTTGCACAGGATGCAGCAGGTGTTGATACATTAGCTGAGTACAAAGAGGAAATCAAAAAGAACCTCACAGAGAAGAAAGAGACAGAAGCTAAGAAGACTAAAGAGGATGAGGCTATCCAGAAGATTATCGATAAGTCAAAGATGGATCTTCCTGAGGCAATGATTGAGACACAGTGTGAGACAATGGTTGAGGAGTTCGCTCAGAGAATCGCACAGAGCGGTCTTACAATGGAGCAGTACTTACAGTTCTCAGGCATGACAGTTGACCAGCTTAAGGATCAGGTTCGTCCTGAGGCTACAACACGTATCCAGAGCAGCCTTGTACTTGAGCAGATTGCCAAGGAGGAAAACATCGAGGTTACTGATGCAGATATCGATGCTGAGGTAGAGAAGATGGCTAAGGCATACGGCATGGAGGCTGATAAGCTTAAAGAGTACATGGGAGATGCTGAGAAGGAGTCTATGAAGAAAGATCTTGCTATCACAAAGGCCGTAGATCTTATCATGGACAACGTTAAAGAGCGTGCAAAGGCAAAGAAAAAGGCTGATGCAGAAGAGTCTACAGAAGAATAAGATTTTTGAATCAAAATTTGATGGACTGGCTCAGAAGCCTATTTTCTGAGCCGGTCTTTTGAACTTTTATAAAGGAGGCATTTTATATGAGTTTAGTACCATATGTCATTGAACAGACCAGCAGAGGAGAGCGCAACTACGACATTTACTCCAGATTATTAAAAGATCGTATCATTTTCCTTGGAGAGGAAGTAAATGAGACAACAGCCAGCCTTGTTGTTGCCCAGCTTTTATTCCTTGAGTCTGAGGATCCGAATAAGGATATCCACCTTTACATCAATTCACCGGGTGGAATGGTTACAGCAGGACTTGCTATTTACGATACTATGCAGTACATCAAGTGTGATGTTTCAACAATCTGTATCGGTCTTGCAGCAAGCATGGGAGCTTTCCTTCTCGCAGGCGGTGCAAAGGGCAAGAGATATGCTCTTCCAAATGCGGAGATTATGATTCATCAGCCATCGGGCGGCGCAAAGGGTCAGGCTACTGAGATTCAGATTGCTGCAGAAAATATTTTAAAGACAAAGAAGAGATTAAACGAAATTTTAGCAGCCAATACAGGCAAGCCATACGAGACAATTGCAGCTGATACAGAGCGAGACAACTATATGTCAGCACAGGAAGCCGCAGAGTATGGTCTCATAGACAGTGTAATAACAAACAGATAATCAGAAGTTAGATGAATTTAAGAGGGTACCCCATATGGGATGCCCTCATGCAATAAAAGGAGTTAATAATGGCAGGAAAAAACGACGGAAAGATTCGCTGCTCATTTTGCGGTAAGACACAGGACCAGGTAAATCGTTTGATTTCCGGACCTAATGGAGCTTTTATCTGCGATGAGTGTATAGATATATGTGCCGAGATTCTTGAGGAAGAGGGCGTAGAGGGCCATGAGGACAAGAGCAGCGCTAAGGATGATATAAATCTTGTTACTCCGGAGGAGCTTAAGGCGTTTTTGGACGATTATGTAATAGGACAGGACCAGGCAAAGAAGGTGCTTTCGGTTGCTGTTTACAATCACTATAAGAGAGTTCTGGCAGGTGATACATCAGATGTAGAGCTTCAGAAGAGTAATATTCTCATGCTTGGACCTACAGGCTCAGGAAAGACACTTCTTGCGCAGACACTTGCCAGAGTGATAAATGTTCCATTTGCTATCGCTGATGCTACAACACTTACAGAGGCAGGATATGTAGGTGAGGATGTGGAGAATATCCTATTAAAGCTTATTCAGGCGGCAGATTATGATATCGAGCGTGCAGAGCATGGTATCATTTATATAGATGAGATAGATAAAATTACAAAGAAATCAGAGAATGTCTCAATCACCAGAGATGTGTCAGGTGAGGGTGTACAGCAGGCTCTTTTAAAGATTCTTGAGGGCACAGAGGCATCTGTACCGCCACAGGGCGGAAGAAAGCATCCGCAGCAGGAGCTTATTCCTATTGATACTACTAATATACTTTTTATCTGCGGTGGAGCATTTGATGGTCTGGAAAAAATTATAGACAGCCGTATGGATACATCATCTATCGGTTTTAACTCAGATGTAAAGTCAAAGACAGAGCTTAACGTGGGAGAGGCATTTAAGCATGCACTGCCACAGGATTTTGTGAAGTTTGGACTGATTCCTGAGTTTATCGGACGTGTACCTATCACAGTCTCACTTGAGGCACTCGACAGGGATGCGCTTATCCGCATATTGAAGGAGCCTAAGAACTCGCTTATCAAGCAGTACACCAAGCTTTTTGAGCTTGACGGAGTAGGGCTTGAGTTCACAGACGATGCAGTCAATGCCATCGCTGACAAGGCACTTGAGAGAAAGACAGGAGCCAGAGGACTTCGTGCAATCATGGAGGCTGTTATGCTTGACCTTATGTATCGTATACCGTCAGACAAGAGCATCAGCAAGTGCGTAATAGACAAGGATATCGTTGAGGCTAACTTAAAGCTTGATGGTGAGTGTGTGCCGGAGGCATATATCGAGGAAAAGGCAGCATCGTGAATACATGGTGGTATTTTACCAAAGATACAGCATCAGATAATATAAATTGCACAGCGGCTTGTTTTGCCCGCTGTGCAATAAATACAGGAGATACAAGTGGAAGAACAGATTATTAATATGCCTGCAGTAGCGCTGAGAGGGCTTACTATCCTGCCGGGAATGATTGCTCATTTCGACGTCAGCAGAGAGCGCTCACTTCGTGCTATCGAGGAGGCTATGGAGCAGGATCAAAAGATTTATCTTGTCACACAAAAGAATGTGGACAGGGAGGACCCGACTCAGGAAGACCTCTATCAGATGGGAATAGTGGCCGACATAAAGCAGGTTGTCAGACTTCAGAATGATGTTGTGAGAATACTTGTAGATGGAATAAGCCGGGCAAAGCTGCTTGGCTTTACCGGTTGTGAGAAGTACCTTGAGGCAGAAATCTGTTATTTTGACAGTAATAAAGACAGCCTGCCGGAGGATCTCAGGGAGGCTATGCTTCTCGGAGTCAGAGAGGCTTTTCACAGATATGCGGCAGTCATCGGCAAAATCAGCAAGGAGCTTATCAGACAAATAGACCAGTATGAGGATCTTGAAAAGCTCATAGACTATGTCACCAACAATCTGCCGGTGTCATATGAGCTGAAGCAGCAGGTGCTTGAGGCAGAGGATATCAATGACAGATATCAGGTTATAGTCTCATTACTTCTCTCCCAGGTGGAGGTTATTTCCATAAAGAATGAGCTTCAGAAAAAAGTAAAGATTCGTGTGGACAAGCATCAGAAGGAGTATGTGCTTCGTGAACAGCTCGGCGTGATACGCGAGGAGCTGGGCGAGAATGCTGACTCGGAGGCTGATGAATATGAGAAAAAGCTATCTGAGTTAGATGCGCCTGACTACGTAAAGGAAAAGACGAAAAAAGAGATAAAGCGCTTTAGAAATATGAGCAGCAGCTCATCAGAGAGCACAGTTGAGAGAGGTTATATAGAGACTGTACTTGAGCTTCCATGGAACAAAATGTCTGTTGACAACAAGGATCTTGACCATGCAGCGCAGGTGCTCGATGATGATCACTACGGATTAAAGGATGTTAAGGAGAGAATACTTGAGTTTCTGGCAGTCAGAAATCTGACAAGCAAGGGAGAGAGTCCTATAATTTGTCTTGTAGGTCCTCCGGGAACAGGAAAGACAAGCATAGCCCGTTCAATTGCGTCTGCACTGGAGAAGAAATATGTGCGTATTTCTCTTGGTGGTGTGCGTGATGAGGCAGAAATCCGTGGACACAGAAAGACATATATCGGCGCTATGCCGGGCCGTATAGTAAATGGCTTAAGACAGGCAGGCGTTTCAAATCCTCTCATGCTGTTGGATGAGATAGATAAGGTGTCAAGTGACTACAAGGGTGACACATCAGCCGCTCTTCTTGAGGTGCTTGACAGTGAGCAGAACTGCAAATTCAGGGATCATTACATCGAGATGCCTGTAGATTTGTCGGAGGTGCTTTTTATTGCAACTGCAAATGAGGTTTCAGGTATTCCAAAGCCGCTTCTTGACAGGATGGAGCTTATTGAGGTGTCAAGCTACACTGAAAATGAGAAGTTTCACATAGCAAAGGAGCATCTGGTTGAGAAGCAAAAGAGCAAAAACGGAATTAAAAAGGAACAGCTTACGATAACAGACGGTGCCTTAAAGGACATCATCAGGCTGTACACCAGAGAGGCAGGAGTCAGAAGCCTTGAGAGGACTATCGGCAAGCTGTGCCGCAAGGCTGCAAGAGAAATCTTTAAGGATAGCGAAGCGGCTGTAAAGGTTACTAAGACCAATCTCAAGACGTATCTGGGCAATCCGAAGTACAGTCCGGAGAAGAAAAATGACCACGCTGAGGTGGGAATCGTAAGAGGGCTCGCATGGACCAGCGTAGGCGGTGTCACACTCGAGGTTGAGGTGAATGTGCTGCCGGGAAAGGGAGAGCTTGTGCTCACCGGTAAGCTTGGCGACGTGATGAAGGAGTCAGCGCAGGCGGCACTTAGCTATGTGCGCTCAATAAGTGAAGGATATGGTATTGATGCAGAGTTTTATACGAAGCATGACATCCATATACATATTCCCGAGGGAGCAGTGCCGAAGGACGGTCCATCTGCAGGCATTACTATGGCGACAGCCATGCTCTCGGCTATTACAGACAGAGCTGTCAGGGCAGATGTAGCCATGACAGGCGAGATAACACTGCGCGGCAGGGTGCTTCCGATAGGAGGACTCAAGGAAAAGCTGCTTGCAGCCAAAGTAATCGGAATAAAAACAGTGTGTATTCCAAATGATAATGAAAAGGACCTGGAGGAGATTTCAAAGGAAATAACAGACGGCATGGAAATCGTGCCAGTGGAGAAATTTTCACAGGTAGAGAAGATAGCATTTGTAAAATGAAAATGAGGAAGAGATTATGGTAATTAAAAGTGTTAATTTAGAGACAGTTTGCGGAATTACAAGCACAATCCCTGACAATGAGTATAATGAGGTGGCATTTGCCGGCAAATCCAATGTAGGTAAGTCGTCACTGATCAATGCGCTCATGAACAGAAAGTCACTTGCCAGGATCTCTTCACAGCCCGGCAAGACACAGACCATCAATTTTTATAACGTCAATGGCGCCATGTATCTGGTCGATCTGCCGGGCTATGGCTATGCCAACGCCAATATCGAGATAAAAGCTAAATGGGGACAGATGATAGAAAACTATCTTCACACCTCAAAAAAGCTTCAGGCAGTGTTTCTTTTAATAGATATAAGGCATGAGCCATCGGACAATGATATCATGATGTATGACTGGATGGTAAACCAGGGCTTTGCACCGATCATCATTGCGACCAAATCTGATAAATTGAAAAAAAGCCAGATTGCCGCACACATAAAGACTATCAAGGATGTACTTCATGTGAAGCCGGGCACGGTAGTTATACCGTTTTCGTCCATGTCAAAGGAAGGCAGGGACGAAATCTGGAATCTCATAGATTCACTCGTGTTTGACGAGGATACGCTTCTTGCCATGAAACAGGAGGAAGAAGCAAAGCGCGAGGCTAAATCAGCTGCAAAAAGAGCCGCTGCATCCCAGCCGCACAAAAAGGAGCGCTGGAAGAAGACCGGAAAGCCTGTTGCCAAAAAGACTAAAGAACGCAGAGATAAGGCCAAGAGCAAAAAAAACGTTAATAATCATAAAAAGAAATAAAGTCGAAATAGAGTCATAGAAATAAAGTTATAGAAAGAAAGGCGAATATTTAATATATGAAGAATAAATGCAAATTTGTAGGCATTATGTTTTTGTGTATATTGACAGTGTGTACGCTTGCTGTAATGGCATACGAACACGCATATGAACATACGGCAGGTAAAGCAGGAGCTGCCGGTGAAACGTCAGATGCTTCGGACAGTGCAAAAAATACTGATGAGGCTGATGATATGCTTACTGTCGTGACATCCTTCTATCCTATGTACATTGCCACTTTAAACATAGTGGATGGGGTGGAAGGCGTGAGACTCGAAAATCTAAGCGAGCCACAGACCGGTTGTCTGCACGATTTTCAGCTCACACCGGAGGATATGAAGCTTTTATCCACTGCCGATGTTTTTGTAATAAACGGAGGCGGTATAGAGTCGTTTATGTCTGATGTGGCAAAGGCGTATCCGAAGCTTGATGTGGTTGAGGCCTGTGAGGATGTGGCACTTCTTTCTGAGGATGATGCAGACAGTGACCACGACCATGATCACGATGCAGATGCAGAATCGGACAGTGACCACGACCATGATCACGAAGCAGACACAGAATCGGACAGTGACCACGACCATGACCACGAAGCAGACGCAGAATCAGATAGCGCGCACGATCATGACCATGGTGATGAGAATGCCCATGCATGGATGAGCGTACCGCGTTACCGCACCATGGTTCAGACAATCGCATCCCGGCTTGCCGAAAAGGATGCAAAGCATGCTGATGAATATTATGCAAATGCAAAAGCATATGATGCAAAGCTTGCAGTGCTTGAAGAAAAGATAAATAGCCTAAAGAGTCTTACCAATGGACAGAATATCATCATATTCCATGAGGCCTATGCGTATGTAGCTGATGATTTTTCCATGAATGCATGCTATCTGTTAGACCTTGACGAGGAGCGCTCAGTCAGCGCAGGTGAGATAAAGCAGGTAATAGGTGCCATAAAGGATGACGGAGTGTCGGTAATACTCGCTGAGGAGCTCTACGGAAGGAGCATGGGAGATACCGTATCGCGTGAGACAGATGTGCATGTGATTTATATCGACCCTCTCAACAGGGGAGAGTACGACAAGGACAGCTATCTTTATGGTATGGAGCACAATATAGAGCTTATCAAAGAGGCATTTACTAAATAAAATTGGAGAAAATATGCGGAAAATAATACAGCCATGTGGCTTTCATTGCATAAAAATAAATAACCTTGGAGTGAGCTTCGGAGAGCAGACGGTGCTTGAGGATGTAAATATGCACATACACTGTGGCTCCTTCAATGTCATAATAGGCCAAAACGGTGCCGGAAAATCTACACTCATAAAGGCGATACTGGGCGAGATACCTCACACCGGTACGATTGAGTTCAAGGATACTAAGGACGGACATATGGCTAAGCTTAAAATCGGCTATGTGCCGCAGTCTGTCAATATCGAGAAAAATACACCGGTCAGCGTGTATGACCTCATAGCAAGCTATCAGTACAATTATCCTGTTTTTCTGCCAAAGAGCAAAAAGATAGAGGCAAAGATAAGGGAGACACTCGAGGTATTTGAGGCTGAGGAGCTCATCGACAAGCAGGTGTGCAACCTCTCGGGAGGACAGCTGCAGAGAGTGCTTCTTTCCATGGCAATCATGGACGAGCCGAACCTGCTACTGTTGGATGAGCCGGTGTCCGGAATAGACCAAAACGGCATGGAGCTTTTCTATAAGACCATGGATTATTTAAAGACTCACTATGACCTTGCAATCATATTGATATCGCACGATTTGGACTATGTGGCAAGGTACGCAGACCATGTTGTACTGCTTGATAAGACCGTTGCAAAGCAGGGGACTGTGAAGGAAGTCTTCGAGAGCAAGGAATTTGAGAGAATTTTCTACACAGGAGAGGAATCCTGGGTGAGAGAGGAGGAACACAAATGAATATAACCTCCTGGCTTCAATATGATTTCATGAGAAATGCCCTTATCGCTGTGCTCATCATCACACCGCTTTTTGGCATAATGGGAACCATGATTGTAAACAAAAAGATGGCATACTTTTCAGATGCACTCGGACATTCAGCACTTACCGGAATCGCTGTCGGAGTGGTATGCGGCATGGCAGACACCTCGCTTGCCATGGTGATATTTGCGATAGTGTTTGCACTTCTTTTAAATAAGATAGGCAGTCTGAACACTGCATCGACAGATACCATTATATCGGTATTTTCATCGTGCTCTGTGGCGATAGGTCTTGCGATACTGTCAAAGGGCGGCAATTTCAGCAAATACTCAAGTATACTGGTGGGCGATGTGCTAAGCATCACAAAGACTGAGATAGTTTATCTAATTGTGATTTTTGTGGTCACTATAGTGTTCTGGGTGCTTTGCTTCAATAAGCTCAACGCCATATGTATACACAGGAGCGTGGCAAAAAGCAAGGGTATCCATGTGCGTCTTCTGGATAATCTGTTTGCGGTGCTTGTAGCACTCATAGTTATGCTATCCATCAAGTGGATAGGTATACTTATAATAAATGCTCTGCTTATATTACCGGCGGCTTCATCAAGGAATATTTCGGAAAATATGCGTGAGTATCATTTCTTTTCAGTGATATTTTCAGTATTTTCCGGTATAGTCGGCCTCGCAGTGTCATACTACACCAATGTGGCAACAGGTCCGATGATAGTGATTATTGCATCGGTAATATATTTTTCGACATTTATATTTGGCAGAAAATTGAAAAAATAACGGCAAGGGCTATAAGAAACAGATACAAAACAGCCGATACACAATATAAGAGATAAACTGTTTAGCTATATCAGACGCTATACAGGTTGATAATAGTATAGCGGGAAAGGATTCCCGCACGCACATTACCAGGGAGGGATGAGAGATGTTAGATGCTATTTCAAGTGTAGTTTCAGCAGTAGCGGCGCAGAGTGTCACAGCAAAGGACGAGGCGCAGACAAAGAATACTAATACCGCTTCAAAGAAGCAGGATGCAAAGACGGATAAGTCGGATGCAAAGACTGCAGGCTTCAGCGAGGAGGCAGCTGTATATGAGAAATCAGACAGCAAGGATGATTCAAAGGATACTGCAAAGAGCACAGTAAACCAGAAGATGAGCAAGGCAGACAGAGATGCACTGGTACAGGCACTTAAGGATGATGCCAACGCCAGACAGCAGCAGCTTATCGAGATCGTCAGAAAGTCTATGACAGGACAGGCTTCAACCTGGGACAAGTCACAGGGCTTAAAGAGTCTGTTTGAGAATCTGACTGTAGATGCAGACACAATAGCGCAGGCCAAAAAGGACATCGCAAAGGATGGATACTGGGGAGTTGAGAAGACCTCAGACCGTATTCTTGACTTTGCAAAGGCACTGTCGGGAGGCGACAAGGACAAGGCTGATGAGCTTTTGAATGCATTCAAGAAGGGCTTTTCACAGGCAACAGGAGCCTGGGGAGACAAGCTGCCATCAATTTGCCAGGATACTTATGATGCCGTAGTCAAGAAGTTTGATGACTGGAAGAATGGCACAGAGGACACACAGGTACAGGGCTAGAAGCCGGATGTGTATGTAAAAGTGTCGTGATGGAACGAATATTATATAAGAAATCTGATTTATGAATTATGAAAAGGGGGCTGCACGCAGCGTGCAGTCACCTTTTTAGTGCTTGTATAATTTTTTGAGAGGTGTATAATAGAAGAATAGTATATAAGTATCATTATTCATGTGGAGGAAATATCATGAAATTAGACATGTCAAAGTGGAAAGCACTTAGCATCAAAAATCGTTTAAAGAAAGGCTTCAGACTGACTACATTTGTAGCATCGGCATCGGGGGTTATCGCGGGTATTCTTATGATTCTTGTATCAATGAGATATTCCAGCGCACTAACCTTTTACGGATTTTCACAGGGAGATATAGGAAAGGTTATGGTAACCTTCTCAGAGACACGAAGCGCTACACGAGCTCTTATCGGTTATACAGCTTCTGACACATTAAGTAAGATGTCTGATACACATGATTCTAAAAAGGAATCATTTCAAAAATACTGGAAAGAGCTGCAAAGCTCTATAAAGACAGATGAGGAGCAGGCTATATATGATGATATAAACAGTAAGCTCGACTCATACTGGAGTCTCGATGATGAAATCGGACAGTTAGGTAGGAATGCTACAGATCCTGAGACACAGAAGGAGGCCGAGGAGAGAGCAGTAGCAGAGCTTGCACCTGCATATGATGATATATATCAGCAGCTTGTTGCCCTTATGGATACAAAGGTAACAGATGGAGATAATTTAAGCAAGAGATTATCATTAGTATCATATGCCGTATTTGGTATTGTTATTGTTATCATTGTCAGTTCATATTTTATCTCGATGAAAATCGGGGACGGAGTTGCAGTTGGTATTTCTAAACCACTCGATGAGTTAAAACAGAGATTACGTACATTTGCACAGGGTGATCTTGAGGCTCCATTCCCGGCAGTTGATTCACAAGATGAAATTGCTGATATGGTAGGGGTTGCGAAAAACATGGCAGCAGACCTTAAGACTATCATATCTGACTCTGACAAGCTTCTTGGAAAGATGGCAGAAGGAGATTATACAGTTTCATCAGACATGGAAGATAAATATACCGGAGATTTTATTGGACTTCTCATGGCAATGCGTCAGATGAAGACACAGATGAATGATGTTATGTCACATATCAATGAGATATCATCACTTGTTACAGCAGGTTCTAACAACCTTGCTCAGGCAGCACAGGAAATAGCAGAAGGTACTATGGATCAGTCAGCAGCCATTGAGGAGCTTCAGGCTACATTTGCAGATATCACAGGCGGTGTTGAGAAAACATCTGAGAAGCTCAATGATACATACAGGATTGCACAGGAGTATGCTGAGGAAGCAGATCACAGCCATACAGAGATGCAGGGCATGGTTGATGTTATCGGACGCATCAATGATACATCTAAGCAGATTGAGAATATCATTTCTGAGATTGAGGATATTGCCAGTCAGACAAACCTTCTTTCACTCAATGCAGCTATCGAGGCAGCGCGTGCAGGTGAGGCAGGTAAAGGATTCGCAGTTGTTGCGGGACAAATCAGAAGTCTTTCAGAGCAGAGTGCCAAGGCTGCGGTTGACACACGTCAGCTTATAGAGAGTGCCATTGCGGTATCTAACGAGGGTAATGAAGCTGCAGAGCGCGTAAGTACTTCTATTGAAAAGGTTATCAATGGTATGAAGGAAGTTGCAGATTCTTCTCAAAAACTCAGCGAGATTGCAGAGGAGCAGGCAAAGGCTATGGAGCAGGCAGAGGCCGGTATTAATCAGATATCAGATGTTGTACAGTCCAACTCAGCAAATGCAGAGGAAACATCAGCAACAAGTGAGGAGCTTTCAGCACAGGCGGAGACAATGAACGAGCTGATTAGCAAATTTATATTGGAAAAGAAATAGAAAAATTGTACATACGAGTTTAGAGAAACTTTTTAAAAAAGCCCCACAAGCATTATTGATATGCTGTGAGGCTTTTTGTTGTGGTGCGTTAGAGGGTTACTTTTTAAATCTAGTAAACATGTACTATGTGAACATAGTGTTTTTGTGCAATACGTGGAAAATCTGAAAAGTAATGAAAATGAACAATTAAATGAGAATATTTAAATTTGCTCTTTTTGGCAGGGTGTGTTATAATCCTTGTATACAAAAAACAGAGGTAATACAATATGGGTAGTAATAACGATATTTCATTAAAAGCATTAGCCAAGATTAATCTGGGGCTGGATGTTGTGAGGCGCAGAGAGGACGGATATCATGAGGTCCGCATGATTATGCAGACCATTCATCTGTATGACAGGCTTGATATCAAAAGGACAAAGGAGCCGGGCATACAGATACAGACCAATCTGTCTTTTCTCCCTGTAAACGAGAACAATCTCATATACAAGGCTGCAAAGCTTCTGATGGATGAGTTTTCTATAACTGACGGTGTATCAGTGAAGCTGGACAAGCGTATTCCTGTTGCAGCAGGGATGGCGGGGGGCAGTACTGATGCGGCAGCCATGCTTATAGGTGTAAACAGGCTTTTTTCACTGGGACTGACAAAGAGACAGCTTATGGAAAGAGGTGTGCAGATAGGTGCGGACGTACCATACTGTATTATGAGAGGCACGGCGCTGGCCGAGGGCATAGGAGAGGCACTTAGTCCTCTTCCTCCAATGGTAAAGTGTCCGGTGCTTATTGCAAAGCCGTCCATCTCGGTATCCACAAAATTTGTGTACCAGAATCTGAAGCTTGATGATACGACAATTCATCCGGATATAGACCTACTGATAGATGATATAAAGGCTAAGAATCTGCATGATATCGCAGCGCATATGGGAAATGTCTTAGAGACTGTGACTATACCAAATTATCCGGTGATAGATGAGATAAAGAAGCATATGCTTTCAAATGGCGCGGTAGGAGCCATGATGAGCGGTAGTGGTCCGACGGTTTTTGGTCTGTTTGACGATGAAGATACTGCAAAGAAAGCGTACAAAGCCATGAGAAGCTCACATCTTGCCAGACAGGTGTATCTGACATCTGTATACAATAATCGCAAATAACGTGATATCCGGATAGCACAGCGGGTGCTTTATAGTTACTTTTTTCTTATATGTGAGAATGATAATACAAGAGATAGGAGAAGTTTGATGACTGATAATTTAACTTTAAATATGGATGCATATCTGCCACTGCGTGATGTGGTGTTTAACACACTTCGTGAGGCAATTTTAAAGGGTGAGCTCAAGCCGGGAGAGAGACTTATGGAGCTGCAGCTTGCGTCAAAGCTTGGAGTCAGCCGTACACCTATACGTGAAGCAATCAGAATGCTTGAGCAGGAGGGGCTTGCAGTCACAATGCCGAGAAAGGGCGCAGAGGTTGCCAAGATGACTCTCAAGGATATGGAGGATGTGCTTGAGGTGAGAGAGGCTCTTGATGAGCTTGCAGCCAAAATAGCCTGTAAGAAAATCAGTGATGAGCAGCTTGCGAATCTAAAAACCATAAAGGACGAGTTCAAGAGGAGCATGGACTCAGGAGATGTGAAAAAGATAGCTGAGGAGGATGTGAAGTTTCACGATGCTATTTATGAGGCGACCAGCAATGCGAAGCTTGTATCTATGATGAACAATATCCGTGAGCAGATGTACCGCTACAGAGTGGAGTATTTGAAGGACCCAAAGAATTATCCGATGCTTGTGAAGGAGCATGACGCCATCTACAGGGCGCTTGAGTCAAGAAATATGGAGCTTGTGACTACAGAAATGCATACGCATGTGGCCAATCAGGCGGTTGCTGTGAAGGCTGTGATACAAAAGCAGGATGAAGAGAAGAAATAAAACAGAAATAAAACAAGATTATAGCAGACAAAGATAATAAAATACAAAATAATATAACAAAACCAGGGGCTGCCGGTTGCACTGACGTGTGAACGGCGGCCTTTTTTAGTGGCTTAGATAATAGCAAAAAATAAGTAATCAAGGATATTTGCGAGCTTGTATGGTCATACTATATCAGGGATTTAGAACGTGACAGGATATAGGAGAGTTAAAGATGACCACAAACATAGATGAGAACATAAAAAGCTTCAGGCAGATATATTCTGACTGCTCAGATATCAAGATGCAGGAGATGTATCTGGGGCGTGATGCTTCCATAAAGTGTTTTGTTGCTTATATTGAGGTGACATGTGAAGGCTCCGGTATCAATAACAGTGCATTTGGACGATTTACCTCATACCTTGAGGGAATAGACCGGGATCAGGTTAAGGAAGTACTCGACAAAAATCAGGCAGCTCTATCTGAATTTGCACATCTGCACACGGTTAATGAGGCGGCCCAGATGATGCTGACAGGAGATGTGATATTTTTTGTGGATGGTTATCCGGATGCCTTCAAGCTTCCTGATAAGGGATATCCTGCCCTGTCAATTCAGGAGATTGATTCGGAAAAGGTAATAAGAGGCTCCAATGAGGGTTTTGCTGATTCCATAAAGATAAATACGGCACTTATCAGGCGCAGGTTAAGGAGCACTCGCTTAAAGTGCAAAGAGGTGAAAAAGGGGCTTCGCGGACACAGCAATGTGGATATACTATATGTGAGAGACCTCGTAAAACCGGGGCTTGTTGAGGAAGTGGAAAAGAACCTGGACAGCTATGTGATAGACCATGTGGGTGATTCGGGAGTCATTGAACAGTTTGCTGAGGCAAAATGGTATTCACCGTTTCCACAGCTTCAGACCACAAAGCGGCCGGATGTGGCGGTAAATGCGCTCCTGGAGGGGAGGGCTGTGGTGCTGTGCGATAATTCACCGATAGCGATAATACTGCCAACAACCATGAACAATTTTTTAAAAACCGCAGATGATTACTATAATAGAACGATAGCGGCAAGCTTTGCGAGATTGATAAGGTACGTGGCAGCCTTCATGTCATTTACATTGCCGGGGCTTTATCTGGCGGTCACAAATTTTCATACACAGATACTTCCGACACCACTTATACTGGCGTTTTATGAAGCCAGACTCGGCTGCCCTTTTCCACAGCTCATAGAGGTACTCATGATGGAGCTGTCCTTTGAACTGCTACGCGAAGCAGGCATAAGACTTCCCGGAGCCATGGGAAACACGATAGGTATAGTCGGAGGACTCATAATCGGACAGGCAGCAGTGGATGCAAATTTAGTAAGTCCGATAGTGGTCATTCTGGTTGCATTTACCGCACTTTGCTCATTTGCCATACCGAGTGAGGAGTTTGCATTTTCATTTAGGATACTCAAATTCGCTGTAATAATTATGTCGGCATGGCTTGGATACTTTGGATTTTTAATTAGCCTGATGGTGATACTTTTACATCTTGCAAAGCTCAAAAGCTGTGGTTACCCTTACATGATGCCATTCGTGGGCAGCGAGCTGACAGGCGGTGAGGATGAAAAGGATAGTATCATACGGTTTCCGCTTCGAAGACTTTGGAGACGGCCTGTATTTGCAAGAGAAAAGGAGTGCAGGAAGCTGAAAGGAAATAAGTATGACTAAAAATATGAGCACAAGTTACACATTTGCACAAAACGAAAGCATATCGCCCCGCCAGCTATACAGACTATATGTTTTTAATCTGCTTGGAGTCGGCACTCTGGTGCTTCCAAACAATCTGGCGAAAATGGGAAAGTATGGTTTTATCTCAATTGCACTCGGAGTTTTTATGGCATGGCTGTTTATGTGGATAGTAAGCGAGGTACGTGAACGCAGGAGAACAATATATGATAGAAGCCTTGACAAAACAGCATATGCAAAAATATTAATTTATGATTTAATTATTGCTGTATATGAACTGTCACAGGCGGCATTTCTTGCATGGATATTTGTAAAGCTGATACGTGACAGCCTTATACCGGATGAGTCATTTACAGTTGTACTTCTTGTGATAATGTTAGTGTGCGCTTATGCGCTAAGTGGCGGAGTGGAGTGCCGTGCCAGAGTATACGAGGTAGTATTTTTCTTTGTACTGATACCGCTTGCTGCTATGCTTTTGTTTGCAATATCGGATGTGAGATTGGACTATCTGATGATTAAGGACAGAGTGGGGGTGGACTTTGGCATAGCGGATATATTCGCGGGCGCATACTATGTGTTTGCAGCATCCATTTCCGTGTTCAATATACTGTTTGTAAGGGAGCGCACTGCCTCACAGATACGATGGAGTGTGAGTAAAGCAATACTCACATATGTAGGCATTCTTTTTTTATTGTATGCAGTATTGCTTGGGAGCTTCGGAAAATATTCACTGTCGGAAATAGAGTTTCCGGCTGTCGTACTGATGAGTGATGTGCAGATAAAAGGCAGCTTCTTCAAGAGGGCAGATGCACTGATGCTGTCAGTGTGGTTTTTCACGCTGTTTTCAGTACTCAATATGAGCCTTTATTATGCGGTTTTAAGATGTGAGAATTTTGCTGAAAATACGACAAAAGTTATATTTACATTTAATAAAAGCCGAGGCTTCAGTAACAATAAACAATTAAGCTGTGACAGACAGAAAAGCCATGACGAGGAAAATAGCAGTATGAGAAGCTGGTGCATCATATTTGTCATAGCAGTCACAGTAGCCTTAGCATATATTCTTGAAAGTGGAGATGAAATCGTGAAAAAATATCTTGGATTTTTATTGTGTATAGCAATACCGGTCATAGTAGTGCTGACGATAGGTCTCATGCTTACCGGCTGCAGTGCAGTGGAGCTTGAGGAGCGCTGCTTTCCGACACTTGCGGCGGTGGATGTTGTAGCTGTAGATACTGATGAAATAACCGATAAAGAAGTAACAGGTAAGGAAGTAACTGATTACAAAGAATATGTTAGCCACAGAGATGTTTCGGCAAATGAAAATAGCGGATATATAGAGTTCTACTATAACATGGACAAATCCTACGAACCGGAATATGCAGATGATATCAAAACAGCCGTGGACAACTTCGAGGAGCGGCTGTCACAGAAGGCCGATACCAATCATCTGAAGGTGATATTAATAGGAAAAACGCTGAGAAACGATAAAGCAGCTTATTCAGACTTTATGGAATACTGTAAGACATCAAAGAAATTTCCGAGAAACACATATGTGTGCATAGCAGACGATATAAACGATATCTTTGATAACATGGGTGATTATTATGAACAGAAAATAAATAAGGAGAATCATGAGAAGGATGAACCGATAATTACACTTGGCACCTTACTTGATGACTATACGAATGAAAGCTATGAAAAATCATAAAAAAATGCAAAAAGATGAATAAGCTCGTCAAATAAGGCAATACTTGTTTACATGAGAAAGAATATAATAATAACAACCATAGCAATAATATCCCTTACGACAGCAATAGCTGCAAAAAATCATACACCTGCCACAGGCATCAATAGTACAGCGAGTGCAGCAGACATGCAAAAATCCATCGCCGGCAAAATCCTGCGTTTCCACGTGCTGGCAAACAGCGACAGCGAGGCAGACCAGAATGTGAAAAAGCAGGTGCGCGATGCAGTGGGCGCATATATTGAGCCATACTTGTTGGAGTGCGAAAATATTGAAGAAACCAGAGCAACCGTAAATGACCATATGGACGAAATAATAGCGGTATCAAAGGAGACGCTTAAAGCAAACGGCTTTACATATGGTGCATCGGCAGAGCTTACACACACCGATTTCCCGGAAAAGACGTATGGGGACTATACATTTCCTGAGGGAAATTACGAGGCGCTTGAAATAACACTGGGCGATGGAGCCGGTCATAACTGGTGGTGCGTGCTGTATCCAAATATGTGCTTTAGGGGCAGTGTGTACGAGGTGGTGGAGGACGAAGCAAAGGAAAATCTTAAGGAGGTACTCACTCCGGACGAGTATGAGAGCATATTTGACAGTGGAAAATATGAAATAAAACTAAAAATCCTTGATATTTTCAGATAAAACAGTTAGTATATTCATGCTGAAAAAATATATTAAAAGAAAATATGTAATGACAAATTATTAAACCATGAATTAATTTAGATGTGCAAGAGGATAAGGAGAAAGAAATGACAAAGGATGTAGTAGTATCATTAAAGGGCCTGCAGCTTGCACCGGATCAGCAGTCTGATGCGGTAGAGGTTATAGCTCCGGGAGAGTATTATATAAGAAATAACAAGCACTATGTGCTTTTTGAGGAGATAATGGAGGGCGAGACCCAGACACTCAAAAATATGCTTAAATTCAATGACAATTATCTTGAATTCACCCGCAAGGGACCTATGAGTGTACATATGATATTTGAGAAGGGAAAGAAAAACCTGACATATTATTATACACCGTTTGGAAGTATCCAGATAGGCATCGATGCCACAAGTATAGATGTAAAGGAGACCGAGGACGAGATAAGGGCAGAGGTAAAGTATGCACTTGATGTCAACTATGAATTTGTAGGCGACTGTCACATCAATATAGCTGTGAAGAAAAAAGGCGCAGCAGTCAAAATTGCATAAAAGTCTGCCAGGCCTATGGGGTAAAAAATATATAAAACATATATACAAAGCATATAAAAAACAGAGCATGTGAGGATGAAAGCCATCCCACATGCTCTGTTTATGTACATGAAAATTAAATCATGATATTATTTCTGCTTAGCCTTTTTGGCTGCCTCTTTAGCAGCTTTTCTTTCAGCCTTTGCAGCCTCCTCAGCCTTGAGCTGTTCGTTGGCCTTGCTGTAGTTTTCTGCCATTCTTGCACGGAAGCCTTTTTTCTTCTTAGGCTTCTCAAGAGGTCCTCTGATACCGCGGACAGCTGTGATGTAGATACCGCTGACAGAAGCCTTGACCTCTTTCTTTAAAGGAATCTCATCGAAGATCTGCTCGTCTGCGATAAGAGTCATGACTCTTGGTCCGACCTTGGCCTTGACTACAGGCAGCTTTGAGCGGCGCATAAGCTTTGGTGTCTGCTCAACAATCTGCTGTGGGAGACCGGCATCCTTCAGCTTCATACGCTTTTTGTCAATGATTAGCATGTTGACTGTCTGTGATGCAGCAGCTATCTGCTCGTCCTGCTCTTCCTTTCTTTTTTGTGCTTTTTTACCGAGGATTGTTAATACTATAAATGCTACCACAAGCACTACTGCGATAACAATAAGTACGATTAATGCTGGATTCAAAACGTATCCCTCCTAAAAATTTGCTTATTTAAATCAATTTTATCAAATATGCTAAAAAAAATCAATCTTTATTGCAAGAATAGGTGAAATCGTAGTATAATAGAACTACATTTTTTGAAAAAAGTCTTTAGAAGACGCAAAGGGGTATTTATTAATGAAGAAAATTGCTCTTCTGGCTGATGGCTGGAGAAGATATGTAACATATTCGTGGGTTGAGGGTATCATGAGAGGCTCTAAAGAGCTGGGACTGGATGTGTGCCTGTATTTTTACAACACCAACGGAACCTGGAGCCATGATTCAAAGTTTAACAAAGGCGAGTATGCGCTGAACGATTTGCCTGATTTAAACAGCTTCGACGGAGTGGTATTTGACTGCACCAATACGACCGACCTGGATCAGATACAGTATATGGTCAGAAAGCTGCAGTCGGTAAATGTGCCGGTAGTGAGTATCGGGTATAAGGTGGACGGGTTTTACTATGTAGGCAACGACAATAAGAGGCTGTTTCGCAAGGTGATGGATCATATGTACTATGAGCATAACTGCAAAAGCTTTGTGTTTGCAGGTGGCCCGCCGTATCATTATGAGAACAGAATGCGTTTTGAAGCCTTCAAGGAGGCTTTAAGTGATTATGGCATACCACTTACAGCTGATATGTACATGTTTGGTGAGTTTGACTATCAGACAGGTGTCAGGTATATGAGTGATTGGCACGAGAGCAAAAAGCCGTTACCGGATGTGTTTTTATGTGCAAATGACAATATAGCAGCAGGACTGTGTGCGACAGCAGAGGTTCTTGGATACAAGGTACCACAGGATTTTAAGGTTACAGGCTTTGACAATCTGGATAAGGCTGCGTATTTTAACCCACAGATTACAACAGTGGAGCACAACAGGGGCAATATAGGCAGAAAAGCTCTTGAGATATTTAAGGCGCTTTGGAATGGCACGGGCGATGCTTCTGATAAATACCTTGATTCTGAGTTTATCCCGGCTGAGAGCTGCGGATGCCCTAATACCGGCAGAGTGGACTATCGTAATTACATAAAGAATATTATCAAAGGCTCCGTTGCAAGAGAGCAGGAGGAGGATGCAGTAATGATCCTCCAGAAAGAGCTCGAGGAGTGCAATGAATACTATGATTTGTTTGAGAGATACTCTGACTATATACAGAGCATGAAGTGTGACGGAGTGTATGTGGTCGGTGTTTCTGATCTGGCTGCTGCAAGGAACAATGCACACTTTAGGAAGCATGGCTATGATATTGACGACGAGGTTGTACTCTATGCGGATGACAAGGACAATGGAAAGCTTGAGTTTAAGAGTGTAAATGACCTTATGCAGTACATGCAGAGTGTAGATAAAAACACCTGCTATATGTATTGCTCGCTGCATTTCAGGGACGAGATAGTGGGCTATGTAATACTCAGGAATCCTGAGTTTTTGTACGACCATCCTGAGCAGTTTGACATACAGTCGGCCCTGCTTAAGAAGCTTGAGAATCTTTTTAAGCAGAAGGTGCTTGAGAATACAAATAATGAGCTTAAGAATCTTTACAACCATGATGCACTCACGGGGCTATACAATCGTGTGGCATGTAATGAGATGGTCATTCCCTTGTTTGCTGAGCTTGAAGCCAAAAATATCGGCTGCACCTTAGTATTTCTTGATGTGGATGATTTCAAGGACATAAATGATACTTACGGACACCAGTATGGGGATGAGCTTTTAAAGACTGTGGCAAGAGTGCTTGAAGAACAAAAGCCTAAGGACAGTATGGTATACAGATTCGGTGGAGATGAATTTATCGTATTTATTCCGGGTGACAGCCATGACACCGCTGAGAAGTATATAGAGCGCGTGTATGATATCATGGAGCAGCACAGCCTGTTTATCAGTCACGGCATCATATATACGAAGCCGGGCAGTGGTAAAAGCTTTGATGATTATCTCGTAAGTGCTGACACAAAGATGTATCAGCTTAAGCAGCAGCACAAGCAGAAAAAGGATAGCAATTTCTTAAAGGGAGTGGATATTTCATCCGTTCCTATGATGGCTGACAATAATATACAAATAATGGATAGGGAAGGTCATGTGTGCAGGGTATTTGATTTTTTAAAGCTGAATAATGTAAATTCAGTCCGTCTGCGCATATGGAATGAGCCTGACAAGGTGCCGGAGTCTAAGGGGTATTGCAGTCTTACATATGTTCTCGAGATGGCTCATGTCATTAAAAAATACAAAATGCATTTTCTGCTTGATTTTCATTATTCAGATTACTGGGCAGATCCGGGACAGCAGAATAAGCCTGATGCGTGGAAGAATTTAAGCTTTGATGAGCTGAAGGAGGCAGTGCACAAGTACACATATGATGTGCTATACAGATTAAAAATCATGGATTGTGCGCCGGATATGGTTCAGATTGGCAATGAAATAAGGAGTGGTATGCTGTTTCCGGATGGTGCAGTGCCACAGTACAGGCAGCTGGCTGCGCTTGTAAATGAGGGAATCAGAGCTGTCAGGGAGCTGCTCCCGGAGACAAAGGTCATGATTCATCTGGATCAGGGAGGCAGATATAACTGTATTATGCCTTGGTTTGATTCTATGTTTAATGCGGGCATGCTGCCGATTGACGCGATTGGCCTTTCCTTTTATTCGTTCTGGCATGGTACCTTCATGGATTTGAAGGATACTATGAGCAGGCTCATAAAATTATATAATCTGCCGGTTTATATTGTGGAGACAGCTCATCCGTGGAGGCATTGCAAGGGAGATCATATCTCGAAGGAACTCATGGAGACTGCAGGCCTTGATGCAGGCAGCGCAGAGCAGAAGAAGTCTCTTGAAATAATCATGCAGATAGCAGCAGAAGTGTCAAAGGATACCGGAAAGACCGGTGTATACTACTGGGAGCCTGTCGGTGTACCTGGTAAAGGCATGGGAACCTGGTTTGAGAATATGGGTATGTTTGACGAGCATGGCAGGGCTTTGCCGGGCTGGGATGCAATCAGGGACTTTGATCCGAAAAATCCGCCGATTAAAGAGCTTGATAAGTATATTGAATCACTTTATGAGTATGAAGAAACACCGGAGGTGGAGGATTTCATGAAGCTTCTTATGATTCATGGAAATCTAATCTCAAATCCTGAATTTAAGGATGGATTTAATAATTGGCAGATTGAGACAAGCCTTGAAGAAAGACAGTATACACTTGGGAAGGATGGAGTGTTTATCTCTTCGGATGCCAATTTTGACTATTCGATAAGCCAGACGGTGGATATTGAATATACCGGTGAGTATATAGCAGCGGTTGACTATAGGGGAACCAATACAACAGGTGTCGAGGTCAAGCTGTTTATGGATGTGGAGGATGAAAGCGGCGTTCATACATATACAAGCGACATTTTCCCGGCTGATGTCAGGTTTGTGACACATCTGCTTAAGCCGGTAAGGCTGCAAAAGAATGCCAGGGTGACAGTAGGGCTTAGGATGCATACTCCTCCGGTATTTGCAAAGATAAAGAAATTTTCACTCGTTGTAATTTGACCTGATATGTGATATTGTAGACAGGTATAGTGTTTTGCGGATGCGTTTTTGCCGTGGCAGGGCATTATACATATAAATAACATGACTTACAGATTTCAGGAGGATTCCAATGAGTGAGAAAAAGAATACAGGTAAGAAGGCAGTCATAGCAGTGATTGTGATTGCACTTATCGTGGTAATTATTGCGCTTGCTGTTGTGATAAGCGGCAAGAGCAAAAAGGGTGGCTCAAAGAGCGCAACAGAGGCAGGCACCGAGTCCGGCAGCGAGACCATGCGAAGCGGTCAGTTTGACATAGACTACGCAAAGCAGGTTACGAAGCTTGCAGACTATTCAGGTGTTGCAATTACTGTCTCAAATGATTATGAGATAAACGATGCGGCAAAGCAGACATATCTGACCAATGTGCTTCAGTCATATGGTGCAGATGCGTACAAGCAGGTTACAGATCGTGATACAGTTGCAGATGGCGATTATGTCAAGGTTGATTACACAGGATATAAGGATGGCAAAGCATTTGATGGTGGCTCAGCTACAGATGTGATGCTTGATGTGACAAATAACAGCCAGGTCGGCGGTTCATCCTTTATCGATGGATTTACAAAGCCTTTAATCGGCGCGAAGGTGGGCGACAAGGTTAAGGGTGACGTGACATTCCCTGAGGATTATGGCAAAGATGACCTAAACGGACAGACAGTTACATTTGAGTATACAGTAAAGGGCATTTACTCAGCAGATCCTGTTGCACTTGCTGATATGACAGACGAGCAGGTCAACACAGTGTTTGGAAAGGCCGGGGTGACAACAAATGCCCAGCTTAGCACACAGATTGAGAAGGATTTGAAGCAGCAGCTCTACAGCGCTGAGGTGGACAAGATAAAGAGCTACATGATTGAAAACAGCACAGTTGAGATTCCTGATGAGTATTTACAGGCGAGACTCAATGAGTATATTGCTTCATTTACCAAGGAAAATGTCAAGGATGGACAGACACTTAAGAAATATTTAAAGTCCAACTACAACATGACAGTGGATCAGGCCACAGAGAAGTGGAAGGAGAATCTGACAGACCAGATAAAGACAGAGTTCATCTTTGGGCTTATCGCTGAGAAGGAAAATATCAAGATGGATGATGATGCCTTCAACAGCTATGTGGATTACATCGTATCAGCCAGCAATGGCCAGTTCAGCAAGGCTTCTGAGGTATACAAGTATTTTGGAAGCGGACACAAGGATGAGGGAAAGACATACCTTAAGAACCAGTACCTTGTAAACAAGGCTATTGATACAGTCACAGAGAAAGCAAATGTGACATTTGAGGATGGCACTGCAGCGCCGGATACTTCAAGTGGCAGCGCGGATGCCGAATAATAACGATAAATATGCTGCCTGTGGTGATGCGCAGGCAGCTTAAATGGAGGATTAGATAATGGAACTTACAAACATACGCGAGATTTTCCGCAACAAGGACAAATTCGCTGACAAAGAGGTGACTATCGGAGGATGGGTCAGAAGCAACCGTAATTCAAAGAACTTTGGATTTATCGTGGTAAACGACGGTACATTTTTTGAGCCAATCCAGGTGGTATACGGAAATGGCTTAGACAACTATGATGAGGTTGGCAAGATCAATGTCGGAGCTGCAATTATCGTAAGGGGTACACTTGTGCTTACTCCGGATGCAAAGCAGCCATTTGAGATTCAGGCCGCTTACGTGACTGTTGAGGGTGCATCCACACCGGATTATCCTCTGCAGAAGAAGAGACATACATTTGAGTATCTTCGTACAATCTCACACTTAAGACCTCGTACAAATACATTTGAGGCAGTTTTCAGAGTGCGCTCACTCTGCGCATATGCTATTCACAAATTCTTCCAGGAGAGGGATTTTGTGTACGTGCACACACCACTTATTACAGGAAGTGACTGTGAGGGTGCAGGAGAGATGTTCCAGGTGACCACACTTGATTTGAACAATCTCCCTATGACAGAGGAAGGAAAGGTGGATTTCTCAAAGGATTTCTTTAATAAGCCTACCAACCTTACTGTTTCAGGACAGTTAAACGGCGAGACATATGCTATGGCATTCAAGAATATCTACACCTTTGGACCTACCTTCCGTGCGGAGAATTCAAACACCACACGTCATGCGGCAGAGTTCTGGATGATTGAGCCTGAGATTGCTTTTGCAGACCTTGAGGATGATATGATGCTTGCAGAGAGCATGCTCAAGTATGTTATCAACTATGTGCTTGAGAATGCACCTGAGGAGATGGCATTTTTCAACAATTTCGTGGACAAGGGGCTCCTTGACAGATTAAGAAATGTTGTTGAAAATGATTTTGCCCGTGTGACCTACACAGAGGCTATCGACATCCTTTCAAAGCACAATGACAAGTTTGATTACAAGGTATCATGGGGCTGTGATTTGCAGACTGAGCATGAGAGATACCTTACAGAGCAGATTTACAAGCGCCCTGTATTTGTCACAGATTATCCGAAGGAGATAAAGGCCTTCTACATGAAGCTGAATGACGACGGAAAGACCGTTGCAGCAGTTGACTGTCTCGTGCCGGGAATCGGAGAAATCATCGGTGGAAGCCAGAGAGAGGATGACTACGACAAGCTTCTTGCCAGAATAAATGAGCTTGGACTTTCAGAGGATGACTACAAGTTCTACCTTGACTTAAGAAAATACGGCTCTGCAAGACACGCAGGCTTTGGACTGGGCTTTGAGAGATGCGTAATGTATCTTACCGGCATGGGCAATATCCGTGACGTTATCCCATTCCCTAGAACAGTTAATAATTGTGAGCTGTAATCACGAATGAATTTCATATATGAATAATTACCGCTCTCTGCACATATATATGATGTGTGGAGGGCGTTTTTATGTGGAGAAAAATCAAAGGTCCTGTGATAACAATATGTATCATGCATCTTACGGCGCTTTTGTGCCTTATCATACTTTCTATAGTACAGTGCTTTGTCGACATGGCGGAGTGGATAAGCTTTGCACTCTCAATGGCGGTCAATATAGTGGTGGGGCTTGTGTGCGGATTTTTGCTCAAATGCTGCTTTCACCGCAGGCGTTTTATCAGGGTGACGGTCGCGGCATACTGGGTAACGTATGTGATAGCAACTGTGGTCATAGATATAGGCGAATCAAAAAATATATTTGAGCTTTTGATAATACTACTTCTGGTAATGTTTTCAGCGCTTGTTTTTCGCTAAAAAAAGGACTTTTCATATTGATAATGCTGTGATATAATGGTGTGAGCAAATATGATGTGTCAATCAGACATCGCTAAATGAAAAGGAGATAAAAATGAAACACGTAAAGACATTAAATACAAGAAAATTACAGAACACAGTTAAAAAGGGCGGATGTGGCGAGTGCCAGACATCATGCCAGTCAGCTTGCAAGACATCTTGTACAGTTGGAAACCAGACTTGCGAGCAGTACAAATAGTCATAGGTGAAGCGGATTTAAAGAGTGTGCGCTGATAGGTGCACACTCTTTTCGCAGTGTAATTTTAAAATGTGTATAGAAAGAGAGGAATATTGTAGTGGTTCATCAGTACAAGAACAACGGCTATAATATTGTCTTAGATGTCAACAGTGGCGCAATCCATGTGGTGGATGATGTCACATATGACGTTATTGAGCTGTTTGAGGACAACTCAGCTAAGGAGATTATTGAAAAGCTTGTGGACAGGTATCCACAGACGGAGATAGAAGAAGCAATACAGGAGGTAAATGAGCTTAAGGATAATGAAGAGCTCTTCACAGAGGATACATACAAAGAGCGTATCATAGATTTCAAGAAGCGCCAGACGGTTGTAAAGGCTCTCTGCCTTCACATAGCACACGACTGCAACCTCGCCTGCAGATATTGTTTTGCAGAGGAGGGCGAGTATCACGGCAGACGAGCTCTTATGAGCTATGAGACAGGAAAACAGGCACTTGATTTCCTGATTGCCAATTCAGGCAGCAGAAGAAACTTAGAGGTAGACTTCTTTGGAGGAGAGCCTCTCATGAACTGGGATGTGGTGAAGCAGCTTGTGGCATATGGAAGAGAGCAGGAGAAGCTTCATGACAAGCATTTCAGGTTCACACTCACTACAAACGGAGTGCTCTTAAATGACGAGATTATGGAGTTCGCCAACAAGGAGATGGACAATGTAGTCCTTAGTATCGATGGACGCAAGGAGGTTCATGACCGCATGAGACCTTTCAGAAAGGGTGCCGGCAGCTATGACCTTATTGTTCCGAAATTCCAGAAGTTTGCAGAGAGCAGACATCAGGACAAGTACTATGTGAGAGGTACATACACACATTTCAATACTGATTTTTCAAAGGATGTGCTTCATCTGGCTGATTTAGGCTTTAAGCAGATTTCGGTTGAGCCTGTTGTGGCACAGCCTACAGATGAGTATGCACTTAAGGATTCTGATTTACCGGTGCTCTTTGATGAGTACGACAGACTTGCTGCAGAGATGGTAAAGAGAAATAAGGCAGGAAACGGCTTCAATTTCTTCCATTTTATGATAGACTTAGAGGGTGGCCCTTGTGTATACAAGCGTCTTTCCGGCTGTGGCTCAGGAACAGAGTACCTGGCAGTGACTCCATGGGGAGATTTATATCCATGCCACCAGTTTGTGGGCAATGAGGACTTCCTTATGGGTAATGTCTGGGATGGCATCAAAGCCACTGACATCCAGGATGAGTTTAAGTGCTGTAATGTCTATGCCAAGGAGAAATGCCGTAACTGCTTTGCCAGATTCTATTGCAGTGGTGGCTGTGCCGCCAACTCATATAACTTCCACGGCACAATCACCGATGCCTATGATTTAGGCTGTGAGCTGCAGAAGAAGCGTATAGAGTGTGCTATCATGATTAAGGCAGCAGAGGCTGATATGGCAGATGATGCACAATAATTTGAATTTGTCACGGGAAACGGATAGCGGTATTTGTGACCCGTGTGCGAATATATTTGCCATCTGTATACCTATATGGATGGTAGCAAAATGACAGGAAGGTATAAGAAAATGAAAAAAGGAAAGAGTTGGGTGATTATCCTTGTGGCAGTCATTTGTATCGGCTTACTGGGCTGGTATTCCACAGCAGTAATCACCGACACAAAGCAAAAGCAGGAGGCTACTGCTAATGGTGAGAGCACCAAGGATAAGGATTATCAGAATATCAAGCTTGGTCTCGACCTCTCAGGTGGTGTTTCAATCACCTACCATATCAAGGACAAGAATCCTTCAGACAAGGACGTAAGCGATACTATCGCAAAGCTCGAGGAGCGTGCAGAGAGCTACACAACAGAGTACTCTGTATACAAGAGCGGGGATGATCGTATCACTGTTGAGATTCCGGGTGTTGACGACCCTAACAAGGTACTCGAGGATCTTGGAAGTCCGGGATCACTGTACTTCATCGCCCAGTATGACAGTGACGGAAATGCCAACTATACACAGGACACATCGGTTGAGGGCGGCTACAAGCTCAACTATGATATTGACACACTAAAGGCCAATGGCTCAGTCATACTCGATGGTAACGATGTAAAGGATGCAAGCGCCCAGTATGACCAGTCATCATCTACATCAACAAAGGAGCCTGTTGTTTCATTAAAGCTCAAGGATAAGGCTATTGACACATGGGCAGATGCCACAAAGAAGGCAAAGGATGCAGGACAGTCAATCGGTATATACTATGATGATCATTTCATCAGCGTTCCTACAGTAAGCGCCGTTATCTCAGATGGTAACTGTGTAATCAACGGAATGAAGGATTACGACGAGGCAACAAGCCTTGCAACATTTATCCGTGTCGGAGCCATCAACCTCCAGCTCGAGGAGTTAGAGTCAAATGTTGTTGGCGCACAGCTCGGTGGAACAGCGCTCACAAATGCAGTAAAGGCTGCAATCATCGGAATTATCTTAATCATGGTATTCATGATTGTACTCTATGGTATACTCGGTGTTGTTGCATCTATCGGACTTGCACTTTACTCAATGCTTACAGTACTGTTTATTTACTGGTTTGAGATTACACTTACACTGCCGGGTATCGCGGGTATCATCCTTGGTATCGGTATGGCAGTAGATGCAAACGTTATCGTATTTGCCCGTATCCGTGAGGAAATAGCAGGCGGCAAGTCAGTGCTTGCGGCAGTAAATGAGGGCTACAAGAAGGCTCTTTCAGCAATCCTTGATGGACAGGTTACCACATTTATTGCAGCCCTCGTGCTTATGGTGCTCGGTTCAGGTACAGTAAAGGGCTTTGCATACACCCTTATGATTTCAATTATTCTGTCACTGTTTACAGCTCTTTTTATTGCAAAATACCTTACAAGAGCATTTTACGGTGTCGGTGTCAGAGCTGAGAAGTTCTACGGCAAGGCAAAGAAGAGAAAGGTTATCAGATTTGTACAGAACAGAGTTAAATACTTTGTTATCTCAGGTGTAGTTATACTTGCAGGTATCGGCGGCATGATTTATTTCGGTGCTACAAGCGGCAATGCATTAAACTACAGCCTTGAGTTCGTAGGTGGTACATCAACCACTGCAGACTTTGGCAAGGATTATACAGCTGCAGAGGTTGAGAAGGACATCGTGCCTTCAGTATCAAAGCTCCTTGGCAACAGCGCAGTACAGGTTACTACAGTTCAGGGCAGCCATGATGTCACATTAAAGACACGTACACTCTCACTCGATGAGAGACAGAATCTCGCAGATCTCCTTGAGAAGGATTTCAAGGTTGATAAATCAACTATAGAGACTCAGAGTATCAGCTCAACAATCAGTGGAGAGATGAGAACAAACGCTGTAAAGGCAGTTATTATTTCATGTATTTTCATGCTGTTATATATCTGGTTCAGATTTAAGGATATCAGATTTGCTTCAAGTGCTATCCTTGCGCTGGTACATGATGTACTTGTTGTTGTCACAGCATATGCACTTATCAGAATCTCAGTCGGCAGTACGTTTATCGCATGTATACTTACAATCGTAGGTTACTCAGTCAACGATACAATCGTTATCTTTGACCGTATCCGTGAGAACCTTCACGGTATCAAGAAGTACTCAGCAGATGAGCTTGCTGATATAGCAAACGAGTCCCTTACACAGACACTTTCACGAAGCATCAATACTTCGCTTACTACATTTGTTATGGTATTGTTACTCTTTATCTTTGGTCATACATCAATCAGAGAGTTCTCATTACCACTCATGGTAGGTGTGCTTTGCGGAACATATTCTTCAATCTGCATCGCTACAGAGCTGTGGTATGTGATGAAGCTTTATCTGGGCAAGAGCGCCATCAAAAAGCAGGCGGCTGCACCGGCTAAGGGTTCTAAAAAAGCTAAGAATTAATAATTTACGGCCCGGCCTTTAATGGCCGGGCTATTTGTTTTTTGTGGACTTATTAATATATGATTATATATTGTAACTATTCAGTACAGAAATATGCGGTAGTGCATATTTCGTAAGAAAATGTATATTATGTAGGAGAATTATTTATATGAAAATTTTTCTGATTTATCTGCTTCTTATGAATATAGCAGGCTTTGCTGCCATGGGAATTGACAAGTATAAGGCTAAGGCACACGCATGGCGAATCCCTGAGAAGACATTATTTGGACTCAGTCTGCTGGGCGGAAGCGCTGGCACATGGGCAGGGATGTATGCCTTCAGGCACAAGACAAAGCACTGGTATTTTGTAAAGGGGATGCCTCTTATTTTCTTTATTCATGTGGTAATTGCGTGCGTTATCTACAGAAATTTTTATTAGAAGGCGTAATCATAAATGAGGGGCAAAATACTTTTTGACCCTTTAATCATTATATTATATTTAGGTAAAAAGTAACAAAAAACTGTGGCATATAAGTGTATAATTGTGTATAATAGATAACAGATAATAGGTACAAAACCACTACACAACTATCAAGGAGGGCAAAATAATGTGGGCATATGAAAGTGTATTTTATCAGATTTATCCATTAGGCTTCTGTGGGGCACCATTTGAGAATGATGGTGTTTTGGAGCACAGAATTTTGAAAGTAAATGACTGGATACCTCATATCAAAAAGCTTGGGGCAGATGCAATCTATTTTTCACCGGTGTTTGAATCTGATACACACGGATATAATACAAGGGATTATACAAAAATAGACACAAGGCTTGGCACAAACGAGGACTTCGCACAGGTTTGTGACAATCTGCACAAGGACGGCATAAAGGTGGTGCTGGATGGTGTGTTCAATCATGTGGGAAGAGGCTTCTGGGCATTTCAGGATGTGCTCAAAAACAGAGAAAGCTCACCTTATGTGAACTGGTTTGGCCGTATAGCCTTTGAAGGCAACTCAAACTATAATGATGGATTGTGGTACGAGGGCTGGGAAGGCAATTACGACCTGGTCAAGCTTAATCTGAGAAATGAGGATGTAATACAGCATATCTTTTCAGCGATAAAGGGCTGGGTAGACGAGTTTGATATAGACGGGCTGAGACTTGATGTGGCATACTGTCTCGACCATGATTTCCTCAGAAGACTAAGGGAGTTCTGCGACTCACTAAAGCCGGATTTCTTCCTGGTGGGAGAGACACTGCATGGTGACTACAACCAGATTATGAATGATGCGATGCTTCACTCGGTAACGAACTATGAGTGCTATAAGGGTCTGTACTCGAGCTTTAATTCCATGAATATGTTTGAGATAAATCATTCGCTTCTCAGACAGTTCGGACCGGAGCAGTGGACGCTTTACAAGGGTAAGCACCTGTTGTCATTCGTGGATAATCATGATGTGACAAGAGTGGCAAGCATACTGACAAATGAAAAGCATCTGCCACTAATCTATGCACTTGTGTTTGGCATGCCGGGCATCCCTTGCGTGTACTATGGTAGTGAGTGGGGCGAGAAAGCAAAAAAAGAGGATGGTGACCCGGCACTTAGAGCATGCTTTGAAGCGCCACAGTATAATGAGCTGACTGAATGGATTTCAAAGCTCGCAGAGGCAAAGAAGCAGTCAAAGGCACTCTGCTACGGTAATTTCTATTCGGTGGTGCTCACAAACGGCCAGTGCGTTTTCGGTCGAGAACGTGATGGTGAAAAGGTATTCGTGTGCATCAATGCTGCTGACCAGCCGTTTTTTGCAGGCTTTGATATGGGAAAGGGTGAAGCAACAGACCTGATAACAGGAAAACAGGTTACATTAAACGGTGGCCTTGAGCTTCCACCTTACAGTGCGTACTTTTTGAGATAACATTTGTATGGACAATAAACAAAAAAAGGAAAGAAAAGAGCTCATATGTGCTGTCACAGCTGTAGTGGTACTTTACATGGCTATGGAGTCAATAGGCATCACATGCCCCATTAAGTTTATCACAGGAATATCATGTGCAGGCTGTGGCATGTCGAGGGCATGGCTTGCATTTTTACAGCTGGATATGGCAAAGGCATTTGCATATCATCCGCTTTTTTGGCTTGTGCCTATTACAGTAATAGTGCTTTTGTGTAAATCTAAAATAAATATAAAAATTTATAAAATAATTATATTTACAATTATTATTATGTTTGCTATAGTTTATATATGCAGATTGATATGGTCAGGCGATGATGTCGTGGTTTTTGAGCCGCAAAACAACATCCTGTTTCGTATCATCCGTGTAATAAAAAGCAAATAGAAAAGGAGAACGAAGATGTTTTGTGAGAAATGTGGAAAAGAAATTCCTGATTCAACAAAATTCTGCCCATTCTGTGGAGCGCCTGTTTCAAAGGCACAGGATTTTGTAAACAAAGCCGGAGAGGCCTTCAATGCAGCAGAGCAGGAGCTTGGAAGTGCATTTGATGAGGTAAAGCAGTCCTTCACAGGAAACAGTGCAAACCAGCAGAATGCAGGCTACCAGAATAACGGAGCCGGACAGTACAATGGGGGCTATCAGAATAACGGAGCCGGACAACAGTACAATGCAGGCTACCAGAACAACGGAGCCGGACAGTACAATACAGGCTACCAGAACAATGGTGGTCAGACTCCTCCACCATACAGGGGAGAAAGATTAAAGGATGACAGAGGTCTTGCCTCATACATCATCCTGTCTATTATTACATGTGGTATTTATGGATATTATTTCATCTACAAGATGGCTCATGATGTCAATGTAGCATGTGATGGAGATGGCGAGAATACATCAGGTCTCGTAGCATTTATCCTGCTTTCAATGATTACATGCGGTATTTATGCATGGTACTGGTACTATAAGCTGGGCAACAGACTGGCAAATAATGCAGGCAGATACGGACTTAGCATTCAGGAGAATGGAACCACTGTTTTGATGTGGTGCATATTTGGTACACTTATCTGTGGAATCGGACCATTCATCGCTATGCATATCCTTATCAAGAACTCAAATATGATCTGCAATGCTTACAACAGGACACATGGACTTATGTAATTTGAGTTTTGATTTAATTTAATTAAATAATTTGATTATATTATTTCTAAGGCGGGAGGCAGTTTGCATTAAGCAGACTGTCTCCTTAAATTTTGTATATTAAATTAAACGGTAAATATTATTGAAAAAGGTCATTCAGACATTGACAAAAATTTGTCAAAGTGTTACTATTTTTTTATAAATTACGACAGAAATGTCGGTTATACATAGGTTTTTTAAGGAGGATTTATACAATGAGCGAGTTCAAAAATTTAACACTTGACGTAGCAGATCAGATTGCAGTACTTGCAATCTCAAGACCGGCTGCTCTTAATGCATTAAACAGTGAGACTCTTGATGAGTTAAATGTAGCATTAACAGAGATCGAGGCAAGAGACGATGTTAAGGTGCTTATCCTTACAGGTGGTCCTGACAAGAAGGGCAACGAGTTCAAGTCATTCGTAGCAGGAGCAGACATCTCAGAGATGGTTAATTTCACAGCACCACAGGCAAGAGCATTCGGAATCAAGGCTTCAGAGCCATTCTTCAAGCTCATGAATATGCGTCAGGTAACAATCGCAGCTGTCAATGGATTCGCACTCGGTGGAGGATGCGAGATTTCTATGGCATGTGATATCAGAATCGCTTCTGAGAACGCAATTTTCGGACAGCCTGAGACAGGACTTGGAATCATCCCTGGCTTTGGCGGTACACAGAGACTTGCTCGTTTAGTAGGAATGGGACGTGCTAAGGAAATGATCTTCACATGCGACAATGTAGACGCTGCAGAAGCATACCGCATCGGTCTCGTTAATAAGGTAGTAGCAAAAGAGGAGCTTATGCCAACAGCTAAGGCTATGGCTGCAAAGATCATCTCTAAGGGAAGCTACGCAATCGCAGTTGCAAAGGCTGCTATCAACAACGGATATGATATGGATATCAAGAACGCTGTTGAGATGGAAGCAAACCTCTTTGGTGTTGTAAATGATACAAACGACAAGAAAGAGGGAATGGGAGCATTCCTTGAGAAGAGAGCTGCAAACCTCACAGATTTCTAATTGTGATTTGAATTATATATTGTAATATGAGGACCAAAACAGCCGGTGCGTTATGCACCGGCTGTTTTAATAAACTAAATTAGACCTATAGGACAAAATGTGTTGATAGAAACCGCCTTCAGCCCTTGAATTTCAA
>ERZ791872.52-NODE-52-length-138477-cov-7.831248_pt1 | contig 138477 bp, 118 predicted proteins | sample MGYA00510279_ERZ791872 | MGnify/ENA primary metagenome ERZ791872 (study PRJEB30046, sample SAMN00792103) | human gut metagenome | study: EMG produced TPA metagenomics assembly of the A metagenome-wide association study of gut microbiota in type 2... | reverse complement strand
TATGTTCAATCATTTCGATTGATTACCTATCATTGTTCAGTTTTCAAAGATCTGTACCAGTCTACACACTCTTTCTTCGAAGTGTTTCATCAACTGGCGACTTGATTATTCTATCAAGTCCAGCTCATTCCGTCAAGTGCTTTTTTTAACTTCTAAGAAGTTTTTCATACTTATCATTTGAGCTGTGTCCTAATGACTTGTATAAGTATAGCATAAATATAATAAACGTCAATATATAAAATTATTATCCCAATAATTTCATCTTGCTTTCATTATTTTTATTGCATCCTATACATAATATCTCATTAGAAGCCATTTTAACTTGTTTAATATTTATTTACCCAATTTTTACCTTAAACAACTATAGTTCTAAAGGAGTATATCTTTTTACCCATATATGATACAAAGCAAGCGCTATCACCATAACCAATGCAGTGAACATATATAAATATTGATAGCCCCACGCACTAGCTAATACTGCAAGTATAACTGATCCAGCGCCAACACTTATATCTAATGCTAAAAAATATGTTGCTGTTGATACACCCGCACGCTCAATAGGAGCTGATTGTATAGCCAGCGCTTGAAATGCAGGTTGTGCTGCACCATAGCCTAACCCCAACAACGGAGCGGTGAATAGAATAGCTAATGGGGTTATAGCTAATCCCAATACAAATAAGCCTAGTATAAATAATCCTAATCCTGTATAGATAATAATTTTTGAACCATATCGAGCATATACTTTTCCTACTATAGGTCGACTAATAATAATCATCAACGCAAAAATAGCAAAGAAAGCACTTCCCCATATTCCTGCCCCCATGCTATTAAGTTCTATGGGTATAAAAACTAAAACACCAGAATAAGTAAAACCAATAAATAAGCCCATTAAAGCCCAAGGTAAACTTTTATTTTCTATAAACTGGGAAATATGCCAACCTTTATATTTTGATTGTTTAGGTAATGCTAACTCCTTTGATAGGGGAATAATATTACTTAAGACCATAGCCAATCCAGTCATAACCGTTAAAAATATGTACAATGCCATACTACCGTATGACGATAAAGCATATAGGCCGATAGCAGGTCCTAATACCATTGCTATATTTGAAAAGATAGCAAACATATTAACTCCCTCACCTTTTCGACTAGGAGGTAATACTAATACTGCTAGAGTAGCCATTACAGTTGTTCCAAGGGCAAACACAACACCATGTAACCCACGTAGTACGAAAACAGCCTCTAAGGATGTAGTAAAATTAAATAATCCCATAATAATGAAAAACAAGGCTGTTGATATTAATAGAACAATACGCTTATTAAAACCATCTATTAATCGTCCTGCAAAAATCCTACATAAAATTGTACCAATTTGGAAATATGTCATCGCTAAACCCGCATCAAGATCACTGCCAGCCAGCTCAGACGTGATTACGATTGGCAATGCCGCTACGAGAACATATTGAGTCATATATAAAATACCACTACTAATACCATAATTAGTAAAAGCAGGGCTCCATAATCTATTTGAATCCATATTTGTATCTCCTTTTGTATCGTGTCACCTAGCCATTTTACGCCTCTATCTTATAGAATTCAAGAACAAGCCTTTTAAAATTTTATATAGTTAAAAATGACTGTTATCTGTAAAATACCTATACCATTTTACATAATAAAAGATAGCAAAATAAAAGAACCTCTCTAAAAATAAATCCAGAGAGGTTCTTATACTTTAATCATTAACACAATAATAATAATTTATAACTTATTATTGATTACGTACGTCATTTTTATTACGGCTCTTCCACATAACCCACAAGGATGTAGCTACACAGATAGAGGAGTACGCACCACTAGCAAAACCGATGATCATGCAAAGGGCAAAGTTCTTTGTAGTGTCCCCACCGAATAGATAAAGGGATACACAAGCAAACATAACGGTAGCCAATGTATAGAAACTGCGGTGAATACTTTGTGTAATAGACGCATTCGCCAAATCTGCAAATGTATCAGAACGTTTATGTGTATGCGTATTTTCACGAACACGGTCAAAGATAACTACAGATTCATTCATGGAGTAACCTACAACCGTAAGAATGGCAGCTAAGAAGGATGCATCAATTTCTAGTTGGAAATAAGAGAAAACACCAAGAACCATAATCAAGTCATGGAAAATGGCAACTAACGCAGAAATGGCAACCTTATATTCAAAACGATAAGAAATATATAGCGCTAATGCTGCAAATGCTATAACAAGATTCAATAACGCATGTTCTGTAACTTCAGAACCAATTACAGCTCCTACAGTTTCAATACGTTTAACTGTATTGTTACCAATAGATTTAGTCAAAGAATCAACAACAGCGGCACTTTCACTAGACTCAAGATTGCGTGTACGAATCATTACGTCTTCGCCTGCTGTATCACCAGTAGTATCACCAGAAAGCTGAATTTGTGCATTTTCAAGATTATATTCTTTTAGAACGTCACGAACTTGACTAACCTCTACAGGTTGATCAAATACAACTTCAACAATCGTACCACCAGTATAATCAATACCAAAGTTAAACCCTTTAGTAAATATGGAAATTAAGCTGATTATAACGAGTGTGGAGGAAATAGCAAACCACCAACGATGATGTTTAATTACGTCTAATGTCATTTGCGTTTACCTCCTTTCAAAGATTTAGGTGCAAATGCGTCAGCACTTGTGCTTGGAGAAATATTCGCACCAAACCAGAATGGATGGTTTGTAAAGTTACAATCAATTAATAAGCGCAATAAGAAATGACTCACAGTAATCGCTGTAAACATACTTACAACAACACCTACGCCTAAGCTGATAGCAAAGCCTTTTACAGGACCAGATCCTAAAATAGTTAAGATACCAGCTGTAATGATAACGGATACGTTTGCATCAGTAATTGTGGCTAACGCACGGCTAAAACCTGCTTCCATAGCAACCCGCATAGATTTACCGGAAAATACCTCTTCCTTGAAACGTTCAAAGATTAGAATATTCGCATCTACCGCAACACCCATGGATAAGATAATACCAGCAATACCTGGCAATGTCATAGTCGCATTAAAGCCCTTGCCCAACACGAGTAATAAGAGCATAACATATACAAGTAACGCTATATTAGCTACAATGCCAGAAAAACGATATAAAATAACCAAGAAAATCATGATCATTGCGATACCAGCACTGAAGGCTACAACAGATTTATCCTTGGAGTCTTGACCCAAAGAAGGACCAACTGTACGCACTTCTAATACATTAATTTTAACAGGTAATGCACCGGAACGTAATAAAATAGCTAAGTCTTTAGCTTCTTCTAAACTTTGACTACCAGAGATAGTGGCTTTACCACCTGTAATTGCTTGTTGTACTACAGGATTAGTCAATTCTTTACCATCCAATGTAATGGCAATACGACGACCAATATTTTTAGATGTTAAATCAGCAAACTTCTTAGCCCCTTCATCACTTAATTCAATAGCAACGAGTGGTTGTTTATTTTGACCTAACTCTTCTTTCGCATCTTTTAAGTCATCACCAGTCATAACGGTTTGACCTTGGTCGTTTTTAAATTCCAAGACCGCTGTTTTACCAATACGTTTAATCGCTTCGTCAGGATCTTTTACACCTGGCAATTCAATGATAATACGACGAGCACCTTCACGTTGTACCAATGGTTCAGATAAACCCATTTCATTAATACGACGTTCTAAAATTTGCTTCGCCCGTTCCACTGCATCATTGTCAGCTGTACCAGTCGCAGAGTCCTCTGCTTCCAATACGATATGCGTACCACCTTGCAAGTCTAGGCCTTGTTTCAAAGAGCCTGCTAATGGTTGAATAAAATACGCAAATAATCCAATGATGGCAGCAATGACTACTAAAAACTTGATAATAGCTTTACCGTTCAAAATAGTTGCTCCCTTCTGCTATACACAATGTATAATGCCTTGCTCTGTCACAATTTTACTCATTCGTTGGTCTAGCTCATCCATCGGGATTGGTGTTTCCCATAATTGTACAGTCCAACATACGCCCATAAATGTACTTGGTGAAAGTTCCTTGAGAAATCGATCATAATACCCATTCCCCATTCCCATGCGACCACCTTGACGGTCAAAGCCAGCACCAGGCACTAAAATCAAATCCAAGTCACACGGATCAATAATATCGTATGGCTCAGAGGGAATGCGTATATTTAACACACCCCGAGTGATAGATTCTAGAGACTTAAGACGAACTGCAATCATAGTCGTCTTATCAGTACATACTGGAACGTATACAGATTTATCATGTTCTAAAGCATGACGAATCACATCGTCTAAATTGGCCTCTTTAGGCATCGCCAAATAGGCCATAATGTTTTTTGCCGATATATACTCAGGACTATTGACGATTTGATTCGTCAATATCGACGTCCACTGCCTACAATCAGCAACGGATAAAGCAGCGCGCTGAGACTTACACGCCTGGCGCACTGCTTCCTTTGTATTCATTATTTTTCTTCCTTGTTTTTCTTAGACAGTACGTTAGCAACTGCTGTACGAGCAAATGTTAATTCAACTTTTTCAGATACCTGTACCTTGACTTTTTCATCATCAAGTTCAACAATTTCACCATAAATACCACCAATAGTAACGATTTTTTGGCCTTTTTTTAAGCTACCTAACAAACTAGCACGCTCTTTTTGTTGTTTCTTTTGTGGACGCCACAATAAAAAGTAAAAAATTACTACCATTAACAAAATAGGCCAGCTAGTTTGCAAGATTTGTTGAATATCTCCCATGTTATCCTCCTAGGTTAATAAATATGTATTTCTTTTCTAGTATAGCCACCTAATATAAATTTGACTAGACTTAATTACTATTTTTTAAAGCTATCCCAAAATTGCATTCTAAATTGCGGAAACCGATCTTCTAAGATAGCTTGTCTCATTTGACGCATAAACTCTAATAAGAAATAGAGATTATGATACGTTACAAGGCGTAATGCCAAAATCTCTTCTGCCTTATATAAGTGACGAATATATGCACGGGAATAATTTTTACATGTATAACATTGGCAACCTTCTTCTAAAGGGCCCCAATCATGAGCAAATTGAGCATTTCGAATATTAAGGCGACCATTCCAGGTCATGGCCATCCCATTTCGAGCAACACGAGTTGGATATACACAATCAAACATATCAACTCCACGTGCTACACCTTCTACCAGACAATCTGCGGTGCCAACGCCCATCAAATAACGAGCCTTGTTAGTTGGCAATAATGGCGTAGTATATTCTAAGATTTCATTCATTAAATCATGAGGTTCCCCAACGGATAAACCGCCGATGCTATAACCTTCAAAATCCATAGCTACAAGTTCTTCCGCACTTTGTTTGCGCAAGTCTTTGTACATGCCACCTTGAACGATACCAAACATGCCTTGGCGGTCATGAGCTTTACGAGACTCTTGGCAACGATGCGCCCAACGCGTGGTACGCGCCGTAGAGCGTTTCGCATAATCATGATCCGCGGGATACGGAATACATTCGTCAAAAGCCATCGCAATATCAGAACCTAATTGTTCTTGTACCTTTGTAGCCACTTCAGGAGATAGAAACTGTTTTGATCCATCAATGTGGGATCTAAATGTAACACCATCCTCAGTAATTTTGCGCATATCGCCTAAACTAAATACTTGGAATCCACCACTATCAGTAAGAATCGCTTGATCCCAATTCATAAATTTATGTAGCCCCCCAGCCTCTTCTATAAGCTCCGGCCCTGGGCGAAGAAATAAATGATAGGTATTACTCAAAATAACTTGAGAACCCATAGCCTTTAGTTCTTCTGGTGTCATAGTTTTAACTGTCGCTTGCGTGCCTACAGGCATAAACATCGGTGTTTGAAAGGTACCATGTGGCGTATGCAATAAACCTGCCCGTGCCCCCGTATGAGGACATGTCTTTTGTAATTCATAAGTAATACTCGGCATAGTCCCTCCTAACGTATAAACATAGCATCGCCGAAGCTAAAGAAACGATAACGTTCTTTAACAGCTTCTTCGTAGGCCGCCAAACAGTGTTCACGACCAGCTAGTGCACTAATCAACATTAACAATGTAGATTGAGGCAAGTGAAAATTCGTTACCAATGCATCAATCATCTTAAATTTATAGCCAGGATAGATAAAAATTTGAGTCCAACCACTCATACCTTGTAATACACCATCATCATTCGTAGCAGACTCAAGAGTACGCACCGATGTAGTACCTACGGCAATGATACGAGACCCTTTTTGTTTGGCTGCATTGATTCGATCCGCCGTATCTTGAGGTACAACAAAGAACTCACTATGCATTTCGTGGTCTTCAATAGTCTCTGCCGATACAGGTCTAAAGGTGCCAAGTCCAACATGTAAGGTTACAAACTCAAGCTCTACACCTTTAGCTTTAATCTTTTCTAAGAGGTCAGGTGTAAAGTGAAGTCCTGCAGTTGGTGCCGCAGCAGAGCCTTTCTCCTTAGCATATACCGTTTGATAACGGTCTTTATCTTCTAACTTTTCATGAATGTATGGAGGTAATGGCATTTCACCAATTTCTTGAATCACATCATCAAACACACCGTTGCATGTGAACTGAATGATACGGCCTCCAAAATCTGTTTTATCTATAATAACTCCACTTAGGCGGTCATCAAACTCTATAACTTGCCCGATAGGACATTTTTTTCCCGGTTTAACAAGGCATTCCCATCGATTTTCACCACATGGTGTGAGTAGAAGTACCTCCACCTTGCCACCAGAACCTTGACGATGTCCATATAATCTCGCAGGGATAACCTTTGTATTATTAAATACAAGCACATCTCCTTCATGAAGCTCTTCTAGTAAATCATAAAAATGTCCTTTATGTTTAACTTCACCACTTACCTTATCTAAGGTTAAAAGCCGTGCTGTATCACGAGGTTCTACAGGATGCTGAGCAATCAGTTCCTCTGGCAATTCATAATCAAAATCTGTAACTTTCATCGTTATCCTTATTAATACATTTTCTTCAATGTAATGCCACTATAGTAGTGACGCAAAATAGTTTGGTAATAATTTGTATCTCCAGGGTTAGCACGCTTTGCCATTTCTGCAGCGCCCCATTGAGACATACCAAGACCATGTCCCCAACCGTGGCCTTTAATATAGACAGTATCATTCTTTCCAGTAAAGCTATGATATGCCTTACTCGTGCCTTTAGCAGGATTATGATTTACGTAGAAATCAAATAGTGTAGATTTTAAACCTAAAATGCTACGTAATGCATCGCCATCTACAGTAGTTTTTCCAGATGTGCCTATAAAAGTTGCACTCTTGATGCGACCAGATACACCGCGGTCAGATGTTTGTTGCCCTGGTTTACCAAGAGGAGTCAATTGAATGCTCTTCAATTTACCTACCCCTTTACTTGCCGCGTTAAGCTTGCTTTCAAGAGCTTGACGAGAGGTAGTAACAGTCCAGTTCGATGTAGATGTACCAGTACTAAAGTCTTTTACCCCTTTCAAGTAAGGCACATCACTACCCCAAACATTTACACTATCCTCTGTATAGCCACCGCCATCGGAATGGAACAAGGCATTAATAGGACGTTGATCATAAAGCATAACTATGCCTTTAGTTTTATTTACAGCATTTGTGGTAGCTTGCGATTCACCACTCACACCACTATATACTTGATGATCCGTGGAACTGCTCACATCATAAAATTTACCTTTATTTTGTTCCATCGTATGAAGAGCATAGGTGCGAGCTGCTACGGCTTGCGCTTCTAATGCAGCAGCCGGCCAAGACGGTACTACCTCTTGTGGAACAACACCATACAGGTAATCCTCAAGAGGCACAGCGTTAATGATCATCATGGTTCCATTATTGGCACGTAATGTGAGCCCACCACGATAACCTTTACCTTCGAACAAAAATGGTGCATCACTATTCGCAGGCTTCAATGTAACCACACTATCAATAGCCTTTCCATTTACAGCAATCTTACCGCCGCGAACGCCAATAGATGTACTACGATTAGCACTGATTGTGCTAACTTGACCATTACCGCTGTTCAACACAACCATATTAGCTGTAGATGTAACAATAGCATCAGAGCTACGACTACCTAGTAGAACACGTACATTTGGCATGTTTTCTTTGCGTTCTGTAGCAGGCGTCACTACGGAGCCCACTTTGTTGCGAGTAATAACTGCTGTATTGGCTTGAATGCTATTCTCATCCGTTGTTTTTACTACCTTTTTAGTAGTAGTTTTTTCAGTAGCTCTCTTTTGTACTACAGGCTTTTCATCAGTAACTGCAGGTTTAGCAGTTGGCTTCGAAGTACCAGAAGCCGCAGGTTTTATAGCCATTGTAGCTTTACCTGTAGTGGCTGATTTCGTAGCTGTTGACTTAGAAACCGTTTTAGTTATTGTAACCGGCTTTGCAGCTGGTTTAGTAGCAAGTGGACGAAAACTAGATTTCTTCGTCGTATTTACTTTCGATACAGTTGTATTAGATACTGTTGATTTTGGCGTTGGCTTTTTCGTTACCACTGTACCTTTATTTTGCAGCGTCGCTCCATGTGCTATAGAAACACCGCCAATGTTTACACCTAAAAACAAAGTGGCCATTATCATCAATTGTAATCGTTTTGTTTTCATTGTTATTTCCCTGTCTGTGAAATACCTAAATGCTCATAGGCTAATTTAGTAGCTACCCTCCCACGCGGTGTGCGTCCTAAAAATCCTAATTGCATCAAATATGGTTCATACACATCTTCGATGGTATCTCTCTCTTCGCTGATGGCCGCCGCAATGGTATCAATCCCTACAGGACCGCCATCATATTTTTCAATAATACATTCCAATACACGTCGATCAATTCGATCAAGTCCCATTTTATCTACATATAAACGTTGTAATGCTTCATCTGCAATTTCTTGAGTGATAACCCCATCACCAATGACTTGTGCAAAGTCGCGTACCCGTTTAAGCAGACGATTTGCGATACGCGGTGTTCCTCTTGAACGACGCGCAATTTCGCTTGCCCCAGTCGGCACAATACCAATATTAAGTATTTCTGCGGCTCGAGACACAATAAATTCTAACTCTGGCTGTTTATAATATTCCAACCGATTAATAATACCAAATCGGTCCCGTAACGGTGCCGCCAAAGCACCCGCTCGAGTCGTGGCACCTACCAATGTAAATTTTGGCAAGTCAATGCGTACAGTTCGAGCACTTGGCCCCTTACCGATGATAATATCAATAGCATAGTCCTCCATGGCAGAGTACAACACTTCCTCTACGCTACGGGACAAGCGGTGAATCTCATCGATAAATAATACATCATGATCATCTAAATTTGTTAAAATCGCAGCCAAATCACCAGACTTTTCAATAGCAGGACCAGAAGTTATACGAAAATTAACACCCAGTTCATTCGCAATTATCCCTGCTAATGTTGTCTTACCAAGACCTGGTGGCCCATAGAGAAGCACGTGATCCAATGCTTCTCCACGTTGCTTTGCAGCCTGAATATACACATTTAGATTGCCTTTAGCCTCTTCTTGCCCTACATACTCATTAAATAACTTAGGTCGAAGGCTATATTGCCATATATCCTCTTCATGCTCGCCATTACCGACAAGGCGTACTTCTTCATTCATCCTTATCGTCCTTTCCCAAGCTCAATCAAGCTGACTTTTATCAACTCAGATACATCGCGCTTACCATCATCTAAAGACTCTACAATATCTGCTACATCCCGTTCCAAGTATCCTAAGGATACGAGGGCTTCAATGGCTTCTCCTGCAGCACCATTTGCAGCAACGCTAACAGGCTGAATAGTCGCAGGTAATTCCACAGAAATATGTGTCATCTTAGCGATTTTATCCTTTAACTCTAAAACAAGTCGCTCCGCAGACTTCTTACCAATACCAGGTAACTTAGTTAATTGCTGTACCTGTCCATTGATAATCGCTAATTTGAAAGCCTCAGGTGTCATGCCTGACAAGATGCCAAGCCCCACCTTAGGCCCGATACCAGAAACAGAAATGAGGAGTATAAACAACTCATATTCTTCTTCCGTCCAAAAGCCATAAAGTTGCATCGCATCTTCTCGTACATTAAGATACGTGAATAGCGTCGCCTCATGGCCCTCTGTCAGCTGTTGACGCGTAGTGGTCGGCACATATACGCGATACCCTACGCCATGTACATCAACATAGCACGATTCTTTAAAAAGATGTGTTACGATACCCCGCACATACCCTATCATTATACCAACCTCTTTAATCTATCATTGTGAGAACTATGAGCCGTACAGATAGCAACAGCTAATGCATCTGCCGTATCATCAGGCTTAATTTTCTCACGAATCCCCAAAATATTCATCGTCATATAAATGACCTGATTCTTATCAGCTTTACCATAACCTGTGACGGCTTGTTTAATTTGTAATGGTGTATATTCATAAATAGGAATCCGTTGTTGTTCAGCAGCCAATAAAATAACACCACGTGCTTGCCCTACCTTAATGGCTGTTGTTACATTGCGGTTAAAAAATAATTCCTCTACACCGAACTTATCTGGTTTATATTCCTCCAATAAATCACTAAGATCATTAAATAGAATTTCCAATCGTTGTGAATCAGTTAATTCCTTAGGAGTTGTAATAGCCCCATAGGCTACTGGTGTTAGTTTGCTACCCTTCACGTCAATAATGCCGTAGCCGCATATAGCCGTGCCTGGGTCAATTCCTATAATACGCACCCCAACCCCCTTAGTTTAAAAATGAGATAAGCTATCGCCTACCTCCATTACATAATCTATTTTATTATAGCACAATATCATATCGAAGTTCATGAATTTTCCTATGAATTATATATGAGACATATTAATTTTCTTAACTTTTATAAATGCCCGAGTTTTATTTATCAATAGAAAAGGAGCACCCATAGAGTGCCCCTGTTTATTTATTCTTCGTCGTCTGGCAAAATACCGTTGTGATATACGTTTTGTACATCATCAAGATCATCCAATACGTCGAGCATTTTCTGCATTTTTACAGCATCATCACCAGCTAACTCAATCGTTGTATCTGGAACCATTGTAATTTTAGCTACTACAGTTTCGATACCCGCATCAGCAATCGCTGCTTCTACAGCATCAAAATCCTCTGGTGTTGTATAAATTTCAAACACATCATCTTCAGACTTAAGATCTTCTGCTCCAGCTTCGAGAGCGAGCATTGTTACTTCGTCTTCATCATGACCCTCTTTATCAATAACGAATACGCCTTTAGATTTGAACATCCAACCTACACAGCCGCTTTCACCAAGGTTACCACCTTGTTTAGAAAAAGCATGGCGCACGTCTGCAGCAGCACGGTTACGGTTATCTGTCATAACTTCAACAGTAACGGCAACGCCTGCAGGACCATAACCTTCGTATACGATTTCTTCATATGCATTCATGTCCGTAGCACCGATACCTTTGTCGATAGCACGTTGAATGTTATCCTTAGGGATATTATTTTCACGAGCTTTTTGCAAAGCCAATTTCAAACGCATATTACCAGTTGGATCTGCACCACCCATGCGTGCTGCAACGGTAATTTCACGACCGATTTTTGTAGCCAATTTAGCTTTTAATGCATCGGTTTTACCTTTTTTATGTTTAATATTTGCCCATTTAGAATGTCCTGACATAGACGCCTCCTATTTATTCCACCATGCTTCGCCCCGCAGCCGATCTAAGATGATTGATACGGCACTACGCACGGATAAATGATTGTATTCACCATGGCCATATATAGGTTCTAAAATATAGTCAAAGCTTTCCATCGTTTCTTTTGTCATACCATAACCGGTACCAAATAATACTAACACAGGGCGCCCCTCATTTTCAAGATGTTCACGCATCCGTGCATAGGAAATCGTATTATCATAGGTGCGAGCATCTGTTGTAGCTACTATAGGTTTTATACCTTCTATGTCTTCAATTGTTCGCACCGCTACCGCAATTGAGTTTACCAATTCCACGCCGGTGAAAGCATCCTTGCGATCTGGATTGTAAGTAGAGCCAAATCCAGATTTCCAATGTTCCATAATCGTACTTACCAACTCACGTTGAGCTGGAATATTATGAATGACAAAATATTTAGACACATCATAGGTAATAGATGCTCGTGCAATATCATGTATATCATAATTTGTAATAGCCGTCGTAATGACCTCTTTATGTTTATTCATAATAGGATAATGAACAAGTCCAATATATAAATTAGCCAATACTATATCTCCTAAATTCTAAACTAACCTTCATTAACATACATTGCCATCATATCCATTACGAAGCACTAGACCGTGCGCCAGCACTACCAAATCCAGACTTCTGTCCTATGGAAGACGCCTTTTTACTTCTATTGCGTTCATAAGTTCTATAAAAGCTCCGCCCCATAGCGCTATGTACATTCGACCCTGATGCGGTATATACATAGGGCTCCTCATACGTTTGTAATGGTGCTGCTATGCGATATGTCATGGTTCGTCCATCCATGCGTGCAGTAGGTGGATTAAAACCGTGAAATATATAATATCCTGCAGCAATACTTGGTAAGAGCCCTGCTAACCCCGCATCCCACACCAAATTGCCACTATTATCTCGGTAAAAGGTAACGGATCGATTATCGTCGTATAAGGCTGTTTCTTTACCATCACCATGATTTAATAAAGAATATCGGTTTCCTTGGTTATCCTTTAATCGAACCTCCCCTTCATTTGCTTCTGGGTAAACCTTGTCGCACACAGCATAGGAGATATCATTCCAGTAGGAATATACACCTACAAGACCAGCAACGGCAGCGAAAGCACCTGTAAGGTATATGGTTTTCTTACTTGGCTTATACATAGAACACTCCCTTAGTGCACAGCACCGCTAATAACAAGGGCAAGACCTACGAAAATGCCAAATACAAGAATACCAGCCGCTGTATTACCACGCATAATTTCTTCAGACAATTTATATTTACGATGCCAAATATTGATAAACATATAGCCCGTTACAAATAGTATAATACCTAGCACAGCGTATACAACACTGGCTACAATGCCATGTAACAGGGACGTATCAGCCGTAGTCACGGCTGGTGACATAATAACAGCGCGCAAAATTTCACCGATACCGATAAATGATCCCGCTGAAAGCCACGCCACAGCACAATTACCACGCTTAATTTCTTCACTAAATTTACCAGGTACGAAGAAATCGATAACCGTATTCGCAGTTAACATCAGCATAATGCCAAAACAAGCATAAAAAATTGTCAATAATACATCTGGTATATAAATCATAATAAGCCTCCTAATAATATAATTTTGTATTGGATGTGTTGTTAGAGTTGCTGGTAGGATACAATCGTTCGCGTCCCGTATTATCCCCTAGTCGAACCATGGTCGCATAGTTATCGAGCATATGAGAGCTGATTAATGTACGATCAATAATTTTCCAATCCTCTTGTGTTAATTTTGATTGTTCACATACCTTAACCCTAGTTTGTCCATCCGTATTAGTGATGAGATACACCAAGTCCCCAGAATAAAATACAATAACTTCATGTCCCTCTTCTAAGTTATCCCGCTCATTCTTAATATCACCATTCACAGAATCAATCAAGTCTAATGCGGTACTAACAGGATCTAGTGTAGACGTGTATACATAGTCGCTATCCGAATCTGTTTTTGTATAATATGCAGATGTGTCATGCATATGTTCTTTTGCCGTGTAAGGCACTCCAAACATAGCGCGTATACTATGCCAAGACAAATCATTGTCCGACCAAAATAGAAATAGTAAAAATAGTACACCATACCCCACGCCAACAGCAATAGATCCAAACCTCTTTTTCATTGATTTGTTACGCATCTTTTGCTTAATAGCTTGAGCGGCTGCATCATTACAAAGACGAATGTTCACCAAGGGTACTCGTGATCCTTCGGCAAACATTTTTTTACCTTCAAACCACTCTTCTTCAAAAAATACACTAGCACCACCTTCACAAGGTAGCTGATATTCTCTATATCCTGCGCGGTCCCCTACGGAGGCACCACTTTCACCATCCACATCGACAACCTTTTCTAAGCCGATTTGATGTAATGTAAAATCTTTCCCCGGCCGTGTATGAAAGGATGTTCTAGATACGGTACACCATTCATTATCATTGTACTCAATGGTTAACCATATTTTATCGATTCCCTCAACAGCCTCTAGTCCATATTCATGCCAATAATCACCTGGTGATTTTGTCATAGACGGCTGGCCCCTATAGGATTGTTCCTTATCTGCTTTTGGAATAATCTCTATATATTTAATTTTCTCAGTGATTACATAACGGCTGCCATGAACCTCTAAGACATCATAACAATTAAACTCCATACGCACCCTCGCTAAAGTAGACATAAGCACGACTGCTACTAAATACACCTATTATCATTCGTTTGCCCATACTATATGGTCACAAATTTCATAGTATTTCGCTTACTCTATTAATAATGGTACAAAGTATGCTTCTGTACCAGCTATCTCTTCCGGAGAAAAACGGCATCCTACCGCGGAAGCTTGATCACCAAGCATAAAACAGGATAAGGTTAAAAATCCATCTTTCACTCCACAATCCACTGTATGAGTAAAACGTTTCTGCTGTATAAAATCTTGATACATAACCTTTTTACTATCACGACAAATGATATCGTCATAGTTATCAACTAGCTTTTCCATGTAAAGCTCAGATGTATCACCACGCTTTTGAACAACTTGTACATGCTTTCCTTCACGCCCCCAAATCTCCTTTTGAATATAAAGGCCATCATCAAGAGAGGAAAAATCATTTTCAAAATAGGATGGTGCCAAATAACGCTCAATGATATCTCGATCTGGTTTCGTAAAAAATTGATCTGTTAAATACAACGCATACACTAAAGACATAAATGATTTGTTTTGTAAAATAATTGCCTCTGGCGGATTAAAAAGAGCAAATCTATTCTCCTCGTAAAGATCTAAGAACATCTCACCCAAAGGTTCATCATCAGGCGTCCGCTCATCAATCAAAAGCTCCATGGGATGTAATCGATATAATAGGGTCGCATGACTACCATCTGCTAAAGGAATACCATCATCATCAATCTTCATATCATAAAAAGATATAAAGCGCGTGTCAGCCTCAGGACAGGCCGTTTTTAGCTCATTCATAAGAAACTGTGCTGTTCCGTAATCTTCAAAATAATCATGGAAGCAGGAGAATACAAAGGGATCCTTAGGTAGTCTTTCTCTATTTGCCAGCATAGACTTATATTGATTTCTACCATACTTAGCAGATAAAACAGCATCATACATGCGCTTTAAAAATGTATGTAATTCTTTTCGGCATTCTGTATTAGGATGTTTTCTTCCTACATAATTAGCTCCAATTTCATTGGCATAATAGCTCTCAATAAGAAAACACGGCGTATCTGCATTAAGTTCTACCATGCGCAAATTGCCATTTACATCGAGAACAAAATCAAAGCGAGATAACCACGTCGGTAACCCTAAGGCATTCGACTTATGTAAATAAGGAATTAAATTGTCTGGCATATCCATGTTTCGTGCAAAATCATCTGGGGCCATTTGAAATACTTTTGCAGCTTTACAAAATATTTGAAATAATCTACGTGAAGCATGACGAATTTCATCGTAAAAGTCGGATGAAAAGGCCTGCATAGACAATGACGGATAACGATCATCATACCCTTCATATTCCACGAAATTAAATATATTTCTATCAAGCTCATCAATATAGGATTTCATTGTTCATCCTTTCATTAAGAGGCACCGCTCGAAGTTCGAGCCCCTACACTACCAAAGCCATACTTTTCACCAATTCTATGTGCCCGACTACTCGTTTTAGTATTGTAACGATTTCTAGTCATCTCATTAATAGTCCTAGCCACTCTTGCACTATTAGATTTGCTAGCGTCTGTATTTGCATCAAAAGATGTAAGTGGCGATGTAGCACGATAGGTCATACTGGGTGCATCCATATATGCCGTTGGAGCTGAAAAGCCATGGAACGCATAGTAACCTACCGCCAAAGTTGGAATCAAACTGGCTAAGCCTGCATCCCATATAATATTGCCTTTCTCATCACGATGAAAGGTAACAGATTTTTCTGCATCATCATAGAGCGCAGTTTCTTTTCCATCACCGTGATTAATCAAGGTATAGCTTTTACCTTCATCATCAACGAGCCGTACTTCACCATTATTTAATTCTGGTTTGACCATATCACATAGAGCATAGCTAACATCGTCCCAATACGAATAAGCGCCTACTAGAGCTGCTATAGATGTAAAGGCTATGGCTATGTAAACAGTATTCTTACTTGGTTCATACATATAAATTCCTTCGTTTGATTTCGTAACTGAAATCAATACTATATCAATCTTTTATTATATTTGATAACGTCTTACGACCCTGCTTATTCTTTAACTCCACCATATACGCATATCGTAACAATATTTCACTGTCATTTCTAATAGTCGCTATACGCCTATCCTCCGAATCTGACAAGTTTTTTAATTGCCCCACTTCAACATACGTAGTGCCATTAACCACACTAATAACAGATACATCTTTAGTCGTATAAATGACAATCCACTGCTCAGGGGACTTAGTATCTTGTTTAATGGTATAAACCTTGCCACACACAGCATCGATAAGATCGATAGCCGTTGCATTTGGATCTTGCTTTGACGTATATACCATCAAACCGTCTTTTGTACCTTGCGGTTCATAATAATAGGAATCTTTAATGCGCTCTTCCATGGTATATGGGAATCCTACTTCATCACGCAATTCATGCCAAGACATATCTCCTATAAACAAATATCCAAAAAAGAATAAAATGATTCCCCAACTCAGACCCAATCGTGTCCATTCTTTTCTGCGCGCTGCATTACGAATCTTTTTACTCGCTGTTTGAGCAGCCTGATCTCGCCGTCGATGTACATCAGACAAACGAATCCTCTCACCTTGAGCTTGGTCCGTCAAACCACCATGCCAGCCCTCAATAAAGAATACATAGGTTTTATCCTTTTTAATTGATCTATATTCTTTATAATCTGCTTCGTCGCCACTTCTAGCCTTCGATTGTCCCTCCACAGCTACGACACGTTCTATACCTTTATCATGTAGTCTATATCCTGCAGGAGGGGTTGAACGTAAAACTGTTTCAGAAAAAGTGCAATATTCTTTTTCACCGTTTACAATGGTAAGCCATTTTTTATCCGTTCCATTAACGGGCATAAGACCATATTCTGTCCAAGACTGAGCTCCTTTGGAAACACCCAGTTCTTTTTTATAATTTTCATCATTAAGGTCATAACGTATTGTTTTATCAACGATAAACTCTTGATAAGAAATGACCTCCCCGACTACATATCGTTTTCCCTGAATCTCTACAACATCATAACACTTAAATTTCATAGCCTAGACTCTTCTGCAACAATTTCTTTTAACAGTTTAACTTCCTCTTTTGTTAATGGTCGTTCTAATAAGTCAGGTCTCAACAAGCGGGTTCGTTTCAGTGCTTCTTTTTGACGCCATGCAGCAATATTTTTATGATGACCACTGCGTAATACATCTGGTACAGTCCAACCTCTAAATTCTGGTGGTTTTGTATATTGTGGGCATTCTAAAAGGGGCTCATAAAAGGAATCCTCTTGGGCCCCACTAGCTGCGCCTAATACACCGGGAATCATGCGAGCCACTGCATCAGTAACTACCATAGCTGGCAACTCACCACCGGTCAATACATAATCACCAATAGAAATCGTTTCATCTACAAGATGTTTCTCTACGCGATAATCTACACCTTCATAATGACCACAAATAAGGACCACTTGATCATAGCTAGCCAATTCACGAGCCTTCTCCTGTGTGAAAGGCTGTCCTGTAGGTCCCATAAAGATAATACGACGTCGTATACTTTCATTAGGATTACCAATAAGACTCATTTCATCACACATCTCATCTGTGGTATAAATATCATTAATATCACTATCATATTGAGCAATAACGGATTCTACGGCTTCAAAAATAGGAGGTGCCATCATAAGCATACCAGCCCCACCACCATATGGTGTATCATCTACTTGGCCATGCTTATTATGGCTAAAATCTCGAGGATTCGTTACACCCACAGATAGACGTTCTGTCTCAATAGCTCGTTTTATGATGGAATGATTAAAAAACGCATCAAAAAAATCTGGAAATAAAGATACAATATCAATACGCATAAACCGTCCCCTGTACTTATTAACTCACATTAACCCATTAGTATTATCTATATATAGCTATATTATATAACTTTTACGCTAATATACCTATATGTAGATAAAACAAAACCGCCCAAAGGATTATATCCATTCAGGCGGATCTACGATCATCAATTTATTTTCCACATCGATGTCTTTAACGACCTCTTCAATGGCTGCAAATAATTGATCTGGTTCCCCATCTTTGGAGACCACATATACATCATTAGCACCAGGTTGTAATACATCAGTAACTGTGCCAAGCACGTTACCCATAGTATCTTGTACCTCAAGACCAATGATATCAAAAATATAGTAACGACCTTCTGGCAATTCCACTAAATCTTCACGACGAACTTGAATTGCTTTCTTACTGAATAGTTCAGCCGTATTGCGATCAGGAATTCCCTTAAAAGATGCTAAAACAAATTGCTTGTGAAATCGTGCGGATGCAACGTGGTATTCTTTACCATCGATGTAACAGGCATCCATATGCATAAACCGTTCTGGAAAATCGGTTTGAGGCATAATACGAAGATCACCCCGCACACCGTGCGGGGCGATGATAACACCTATTGTGATGAAATCGTTATGCTTCATTATTGACGAAACGCAACGATCTTACCGTCTTCTAATAGGATTTCAGCGCCCATCAAGGCATCCAAATTATCCCCGATTTTAACGGTAACTGTTTGCTCTAATGTACCTTGAGGAATTTCAGTTCCTAAAGACAACTCCTTAGCATCCTTCAATTTAGCTGTTACTTCTTCTTTGAAAGCCAAGCGTTTATTTTTTTCTTCGTCGATTTGTTGACGAATAGCAGTAAGACTTGTAGCATCAACTTTAGCTGCATCAGCCAAAATACGTTGGGCTTGAAACTCAATTGCTTCCAAATCTTTATTTACCATATCAAGGCGAGTTTCAAGATCGGATACAATTTTCGCTTTCAAGTCGTCTGTTACTTTTGCTTTTACTGCTACAGGGACACGTAATGTCATTTCTTCCATTGGAATACTCCCTTTTAGACAATATCAACAGATATCTTTTTGTTCTCTTTAATAGCCGCCGCTTTCACCACAGAGCGAATCGCTTTAGCAATTCTACCTTGCTTTCCGATGACTTTACCCATATCCTCTGGGGCTACATGAAGTTCGTAAACTTCCACATTCCCCTTTTGGACCATGGTAACAGAAACGGCATCAGGCTGCTTCACTAATGATTTCGCAATTAATGAAATTAATTCTATCATCACAGTATGCCTCTCTATTAATTACTTTTTAGCGTCTGCAAATTTTTGCATAACGCCTTGTTTTTTGAACAAGGAGCGAACAGTGTCAGTAGGCTGAGCACCTTTAGCTAACCAAGCCAAAGCTTTTTCTTCGTCTACATTAACGATAGCTGGTTGTTTAGTAGCATCATATTGACCAATTGTGTCAACAGGACGACCTTCACGTGGAGCACGTGCGTCAGCAACTACGATACGGTAGAAAGGAGCTTTTTTAGCACCTAAACGAGTCAAACGAATTTTTAACATTGTGAAATTCACCTCCTTATACTGATGTGGATGGACAAGTTCAGCGCCCCTGCCCATGTATTACATAAACGGCAATTTAGGCATTCCAGGGAAACCGCCCTTACCGCCACGTAAACCTTGCATGCGCTTCATCATCTTCCGCGCTTCTTCAAATTGTTTCAACAAGCGATTTACATCTTGAACCTGTGTACCAGAACCTAATGCAATACGCTTGCGGCGAGAACCATTAAGAATACTTGGATTTTCTCGCTCTGCCGCCGTCATGGATGTAATGATAGCCTCAATACGACGCACCTCTTTACTATTCAAATCAAGGTCCTTTAATTGGTCCTTAATTTGCCCCATACCTGGCAACATGCCAATAATATTTTGTAATGGCCCTAACTTTCTCACCTGGTTCATCTGTTTTAAGAAGTCATCCAAAGTGAAATTGTTTTTAGCCATTTTCTTTGCCATTTCACGAGCTTCTTCTTCATCGATGGCACCTTGAACATTTTCAATCAACGTTTTAAAGTCGCCCAAATCTAGGATACGAGAAGCCATGCGATCTGGATAGAATACATCGAAACCATCCATTTTTTCGCTCACACCAGTGAACTTGATTGGCAAGCCTGTTACAGCTTTGATAGATAATGCAGCACCACCGCGTGCATCACCATCAAGTTTAGTAAGGATAACACCATCAACACCTAATTTTTCATTAAATGTTTGCGCTGTTGTTACCGCATCTTGACCGATCATAGAATCTACAACGAGTAGAATTTCATGAGGTCGAACAGCAGCTTTGATATTGGACAACTCATCCATGAGGACTTCATCAATTGCCAAACGACCTGCTGTATCGATAATAACAACATCTTTCAACATATGCGTGCTTTGCTCTACGGCACGACGCGCAATATCTACTGGATTTGCACCAGGTGTTTCATCCGAAAATACTGGAATATCAATTTGCTTGCCTACAACTTGCAACTGAGTAATCGCAGCTGGACGATATACGTCGGCAGCGACAAGCATCGGACGTTTACCTTGTTTGCGTAAGTATACAGCTAGTTTACCAGCTGTTGTGGTTTTACCAGCACCTTGCAAACCAACGAGCATAATAATTGTTGGTGGCTTGCTAGAAATCATGATACGACTTTGTGTACCACCTAAGAGAGCCGTTAACTCATCATTTACGATTTTAATAACCGTTTGAGCTGGATTCAAGGAACCGAACACCTCTTCACCGAGGGCCTTTTCCTTAATGGACTTAACAAAGTCCTTCGCTACCATAAAATTAACGTCCGCTTCTAATAGAGCCGTACGTACCTGACGCAACGCAAGATTGACATCATCTTCTGTAATTTTGCCCTTCCCCTTTAAGGATTGAAAGGCTTCTTGCAGTTTTTCTGACAAGCTATCAAATGCCATAATATCCCTCCATTTGCGCCAATACTTGTTGCACCTTAGTTTCGGACAACACCTCTTTAGGCAATGTTGCTTTCAACTGTGAAAGCAAGCCTTCCCGTTGTTCATATTGTGCCACCAAGTGCAATTTTGATTCGTAATCATTTAAAATGTGTCGAGCACGCTGTAAATTATCGTGTACAGCCTGTCGTGATACGCCTAATTCCTCAGCAATCTCGCCAAGGGACATATCATCTTCGTGGTGAAGTTGTAAGGACATGCGTTGCTTGTCCGTCAACAATGGCCCATAGAAATCTAAGAGCAAACTTATGAGCACTCGTTCTTCCATTTCGCCACCTCCATCACTGTCAAGTCATATTACTTTACATATACTACCGTACATAAAGAAATGTGTCAAGTAGAAATACTTAACACACTTAATTTATTGATATAATCACAGATATACAAGCTATCTCATCCCCTTTAACAAAAAACCAATAAACTAATTGACTACCTTAACATAATCATTCTAGACAAATTTAATTCATAATCAATGCTAATTAATTCTAATTTCTACTTTTATATTTATAATAATATGCTATAATATCAATATCTAATATTTTCAATATAAAAGATAGGAGGTATTGTATGAATACCAAACAATATGACATTATCGTCTTAGGTTTCGGCAAAGCTGGTAAAACCTTAGCCGCAAAATTTGGCTCTATGGGCAAATCTGTAGCCATGATTGAAGAAAATCCTCTAATGTACGGTGGTACATGTATTAATATCGCATGTATCCCTACTAAGACGATGATCATTGCCGCATCAAAAGGCTTATCATACGATCAAGTATTAAACCAACGTGAAGTTGTTACATCTCGCTTACGCAATAAAAACTTCGGTATGTTAGATACAAATGAACATGTCGATGTCTATACTGGGCATGGTGCATTTATTAGCAATAAAGAAATCGCCGTTACCGCTGGCGAGGATAAGATTATATTATCTGCTGACACTATCGTTATAAACACCGGTGCTGTAGCGATTAAACCTAATATTTCTGGCATTGATACGGCTACAGGTTTCTATAATAGTACAGAAATTCAACAATTACCTACTCAACCTAGTACATTAGGTGTTATCGGCGCTGGTCCTATCGGTCTTGAATTTGCAAGTCTATATGCAAAACTTGGTGCTAAGGTAACTGTATTCAACATCGAATCTAGCATCTTAAAACGCGAAGAACCTATCGTTCAAGAGCTAGCTACTGAGTACTTAACTGAACAAGGCATTACCATTCTTAATAATGTAACATTAGAATCTGTATCCAATGATGGAGACAAACCAGTTATCACCGCTAATAATCAAAACTACACTTTTGATGCTGTTCTATACGCTACAGGTCGCAAAGCCAATACAGCTAATATCGGTTTAGAACATACGGACATCGCTACTAACGAACGCGGTGCTATTGTAGTTAATGATACTTGTGAAAGCTCCGTCCCTGGTGTATACGCAGTCGGTGATGTAAACGGTGGTCCTCAATTCACATATGTATCTCTTGATGACTTCCGTATCGTATTTGGCACACTTACTGGTAACAGCCAGTATACCTTAAAAGATCGTAAAAATATTCCTTATACTACCTTCTTAACACCTCCACTTTCTCGTGTAGGTCTTACAGAAGAAGATGCAATCAACCAAGGATATACGGTTAAAACGAAAGAAATGCTCGTAGCTACCATGCCTAGAGCACATGTAAACGACTATTTAAAAGGCGCCTTTAAAATTGTTGTGGATGCGGATAACGACTTAATCCTAGGCGCTACACTCTATTCTCAAGGCGCAGAAGAATTGATCAACTTAATTAAAATGGCTATGGATAATAACATTCCATATACATATTTCAAAAATCAAATCTTCACACACCCTACAATGGCAGAAAACTTAAACGACCTTTGTAATTTCTAATAATTTAATAGCTAATACAATCACTAATTATAAAATAATAACCTAACCAAAAAGCCTTTAGACGCTAAACTAATTTAGCAACTAAAGGCTTTTGTATTTATCGATATGATAGTTTATTTATCAATGTATCAGATTATTATAGCTTTTTTAGCAGTGCCTAACTAAAACATGCTAAGACATTGTAGCAATTAATTTTTAGTAAACAATCTGCGCACTATCGTTTGTAATTTAGGGGTTAATACAATAGCAACCACAATTCCTGCGGCACTTGTAATCAAGGAGTATTGAATTTTGCTAGCTGCAACGACCGCACTTTCAAGAACGAACCACCACGCAAGGAAGTAGCCTAAAGCTGTCCAAATAGCACCAATAATAAGGGCTACTAAAATACGACCAAAGGATGCCGTTGGTTTTGTAATAGAGGGTGGCAAATAGCCTGCAGTCATACCACCTACGATAAGTCCTGCAATGCCTTTAATAAAGAAAGAGAATACGATATACTGCGTATGACCACCAAAGAGATCAAATAGTGCAGATCCAATTGCCGCACCTAAGCCGCCATATAATCCACCAAAGAGGATAGATGTTGTAAAGAGTGCAGCAGATCCTAAATGAACCATAGCGCCACCTGGTATTTCAATGCGAATTGTAGTAGCCACTGCACATAACGCGGCAATAAAACCAATATAGACAATGTCTCGAGTACTTAATTTCATAATCATGAACCTCTCTTTTAAATTAATCACTATATTCAGTATAACAAATCATAAGCCGTCTAAAAACACCATTATCGTAGGAATTAAATATTCATTCCACGTCTTAATACAAGATATAAAAATATACTTAGCTATATGTCTGTAGATATATCAGTAGATATAATAAAGCACCTATACATCCCGTATAGGTGCTTTATAGTATTCAATTATATGTATAATCTTAAATTTTAGCTCGTTTCAAACGAAGTGAATTACTTACAACTGTAACAGAGCTAAATGCCATCGCTGTACCAGCAATCATAGGATTTAACGCACCGATAGCGGCCAAAGGAATGCCAATACAGTTAAAGATCAATGCCCAGAATAGGTTTTGTTTAATGTTGGTCATTGTCTTACGGCTGAGGCGTACAGCTTGTACCAGTGTATGCAAATCATTACGTACGAGGACGATATCGGCTGCTTCTACCGCAATATCTGTACCACTACCAATAGCAAAGCCAATATCTGCGGTAACAAGAGCCGGAGCATCATTAATACCGTCACCAACCATCCCCACTACAAGACCTTTATCTTGCAATTCTTTTACCTTGCTAGCCTTGTCTTGAGGCAATACTTCAGCTATAACATGAGAGATACCCGCTTGTTTAGCAATATATTGAGCAGTTCGACGATTATCACCAGTAAGCATCCATACATCAATACCTTGAGCATGTAACTCTTTTACAACCTCAATAGTTTCTGGACGTAATTCGTCTTCTACAGCCCACAAAGCACTAACAACGCCATCTACAGCTAGAACAGATACGGAAGCACCTTGTTCTTCAAATTGTAAAATATCTTCTTGAACCGCTGTTAAATCATAACCTAGTTCATTCATCCAACGACTGTGCCCAAGTTGTACGGATACGCCTTGGTATGCTCCCTGTAACCCTTTACCTGGTACATCAGCGAAACTTTCAAGTTCAACGGCTTTACCTTTATAACCATGATCTTCACCATAGTAAACCATGGCCTTTGCAATCGGATGAGATGTACCACTTTCAAGAGCCATCATAATAGACATATTAGTACTTTCATCACCATTATAATTTTTGAAAGCCGTCACATCCAATACACCCTGTGTAAGGGTACCGGTTTTATCCATAACAATGGCATCGAGCTTACCCGCCTTTTCAAGATATTCTGCACTCTTGATAAGCACACCGTGTTCCGCACCAAGGCCAGAACCAACCATGATAGATGTTGGTGTTGCAAGGCCAAGCGCACAAGGACATGCGATAACAAGTACCGCTGTTGCATTAATGAGAGCAACGTTAATAGAATCTCCCATAATGAAGTACCATACAAGACCTGTCAAAACAGCAAGGCCAATAACGGTCGGTACGAAATATTGAGCCACGATATCTGCAATACGTTGAATACTAGCATTGGAGGTTTGTGCCTCTTCTACAACCTTGATGATTTGAGACAACATCGTATCGGAACCAATACGCTTTGCTTCCATGGTAAAAGCGCCACTTAGATTTATAGTAGCACCAATAACTTCAGAACCAACTTGTTTTTCTACCGGTAAGCTTTCACCAGTCAGCATAGCCTCATCTACTGTGGAATATCCCTCAGTAATCGTGCCATCAACAGGGATCTTTTCGCCTGCACGAACTTGTAAAATATCACCAGTTACCACCTTAGATGTAGGGATATCAATAAATTCTCCATCACGCAACACATGAGCTGTTGCGGGTTGTAAGGCAATCAACTTTTGAAGTGCTTCAGAGGTACGCCCCTTCGCAATTTCTTCTAATAGCTTACCAAGAAGGATAAATGTAATGAGCCACGCAGAGGTTTCAAAATATATTCCATGAGGGCCTAATTCAGGGTGAAATTGCCAGTTATAAATACTGAATAGATAGGCTACCGTCGTGCCCATTACTACGAGCACATCCATCGTAAGTGCTCCATTTTTCACTGCACTCCAGGCACTCTTATAGAACATGAGACCAGGACCGAACTGAGCAATAGTAGCAAGAACAAACTCTACCCATACAGGCAATGCCTGAATACCAAATCGATGTAACGTCATATTAATCATCATCGGTACTGCCATACAAGCGGCAATAATAAGGCGTGTAATATGAGGTTTTAAGTTAACCTTTTCTATTTCTTGCTTTGTTTCGTCTGCTTCTGCAGCACCAAAGCCGATATTCGTAATGGCATCAATAATCTGTTGTGAGTCTACAGTAGCCCCGTCTTTATATTCAACGCTCCCCTTTCGAGTTAAGAGGTTAACCTTAACAGATTCTACGCCATCAACTTTAGAAACAACGTTTTCAACACGTTTTACACAGGCTGCACAGTGCATACCTGTAATATCAAATTCTTGTTTTTTTACGCTCATATTCACAGGCCTTTCTACTCTGTAGATATATCTTATCTTACAACTTACTATATTATTACAAATTCGTACTATATTTTGTATTTATGTACTTAAATATACGTCTAAACATCTATCTATAAAAAGCTATATATCCTATTGTAAATAAAATAGCAATAAACACGTTCACTAAGAATGTTTCAATATATTCTAAAACTTCAATATATGAACATATTACATGACTAACTACTCATATATCTATATTTAATGATAACATAAATTCTCATTACGTCAATATCCTACCAAATATAGAGGGTTATTTCTTTTTTATAAGGGAATTAACCTCTTTTACCTATACATAGCATTCATAAATAGATTATAATAAAGTGATGATGAATAAACATAAACTTTGATTCCAAAGGAGGTGAATATATGTCTGAATCAATAAGCCCTACGGTAGAATTTACTTCGGTAGCGAAAGAATTTCGCCATGAATATGTTGTTGAAAAATCACGGTTTATAACAACTGTATATCCTTGCAAGACTGAAGAGGAAGCCCAAACCTTTATAAGCCGCATCAATAAAGAATTCTGGGATGCACGTCATAACTGCACAGCCTATACATTAGGACCACAGCAAGAACAACAACGATCTTCCGATAATGGAGAACCATCAGGTACAGCAGGTAAACCAATGCTAGAAGTACTCAAAAAGACTGGCATTACCAATGTAGCCGTCGTCGTAACGCGTTATTTTGGAGGTATTAAATTGGGCGCTGGTGGCTTGATTCGGGCCTATTCACACTCTGTTGCGGAAACCTTACGTCTTGCGCCTAAAGAACTACATACAACACGAACCCGACTACAAGCAAAGATTGACTATTCGCTGTATGGAGCAGTAGAAAGATATTTACAGGACGAAAATTTACATTATGAAGCAAGCTTTGGTGAATATGTAGACATTACAATTCTAATACCACCTACTGATGTAGAGCGCATACAAAAAGCGCTCCAAGACATAAGTCATGGAGCTGCTACTTGTACTGTATTAGATTCTATTGAGGTGGTACTACCACTAGATAACTAATCTAGTTAGTAGATTCCAAACTTTTAATTGCCGTTATTAACTAAACCGGCTATGCCTTGACCGAGTTCACGACGTTTTTCCTTAGTCATAGGATAAGGCCATACTCGTTCTAATTGTTTTTTCCGGCTAATTTTATTACGAGCCGTCATTAATCTACGTGCTTCCCAATTACGAATTGCTTGACCTAAGGTTCTTTTTACCACGCCCATAGTAGTACCTACTTTCTTAACTCTTGTTGTATATCAAAATTTGTGATAAGTATAGAAAGATAATTTAAAACTCAATTTACTTTCTATTACTTTGTTGAATTTAGTATATATAGCATTTTATTAAATGTGAAATGACCGTTACTTAGTTCGTTATAATTTTTATTTATCATATTATGTGTATAATAGGGAGATTCTATGGATACATCTTACTACCACAATTTTATTACCCTTGTTCAAACGGGCAATATGACACAGGCCGCAGAGATTCTTCATATTACACAACCAGCGTTAAGTAAGCAGTTGAAATATTTAGAGGCTGAATTTGGGGCTCAATTAATCAACATTAAACGCGGCCAACGAGGATCAAACTTGCAATTAACAGATGCTGGTAAAATCTTCTACGAAAAAGCGCAACAACTCTGCTCTATTGAAGAATCTACATATAATGCTGTACAACAATTGAATTCACGCATTGAAGGTACTTTACGTATTGCGACGTCTGCATCTCGTTCAACGCCAATCGTACAGCAATATTTACCAGTTTTTTCCATGAAATATCCATCTGTCCATTTTGAAATTTATGAAGGACTTATGACAAATGTAGTGACCCAACTCATCAACGGTAGTGCCGAATTAGGTATCGCCAATATTCAAATGGTAGATATCGATAAATTCGATATCCTGCTTACCCAAGAAGAGCATTTATACGCTATTTTCCGTCGTGATGTATTCTGGACAGATCGTGAGCATGATACCATCACGTGGGAAGACATAAAAAAATGTCCTCTATCCCTTTCTGGTGGCTCTGTTCGAATGATTATGCAATCTAGCTTAACAGATATGGAGCAACTTAATGCGGTAGCTATCACCACCACAAAAAGCTCAGCTATTGAATGGGCCTCTTCTGGTCGTACAGTTTCTTTAGTCCCAATGGACGCTAAGGAACTCATCAATCATCGCAAAATGGCCCGCATCAAATTGCCAGAATTTTCGGGGGATTTCAAAAAAGCCTTTATCACACTTAAAGGCCATGCACTTTCTCCAGTAGCACAGCAATTTATTGACTTCTACAAAGCATATGTATAATCATAATTATACATATTATTACCATACTATGACATTAACAGTCTATATAATTGGCATCTATGTAATTATAGACCCCAATTCAATACATAAGAAAAGACCTAGTACTAAATGTACTAGGTCTTTTTGTATCATATCCTATATAACGACAATTCTTATGGTTGTTTAAGCTCGCCGTATATATGATTCTGTTATACTTGATGAACAGCACCTACAATATCAGTGATGCTGTTAAGATTATATTGTTCTACATATTCGCTCATTTCACGGGCAATACGTGAAATTGCTGTTGGATCTACCATCGTAGCTGTACCAACTTGAACGGCTTGCGCCCCTGCCATCATAAATTCGATAGCATCTGTGCCAGTCATGATACCACCAAGACCAATAATAGGAATAGTTACCCCTTTATAAACTTGGTGCACCATGCGAAGAGCCACGGGTTTTACGGCTGGGCCGGATAATCCACCATAAATATTCCCCAATACAGGCTTGCGACGGTGAATATCTATAGCCATGCCCAACAAGGTATTAATTAGACTTACTCCATTACCACCGCCTGCTTCAACAGCCTTTGCGATTTCTACAATGTCTGTTACATTTGGTGAAAGCTTAACGATAACAGGTTTATCCGTTACCTTACGAACCGCTTTAGTTACCGATTCAACAACCTTTGGATCTACACCAAAAGCCATGCCTTCACATTCTACATTTGGGCAAGATACGTTGACTTCTAACCCTGCAATGCCATCTACAGATAATGTCTCTGCCATCCAAGCAAACTCATCAATTGTGCCCGCAGACATATTCGCTAGCAATGGTACATCATATTTCTTAAGCTCTGGTAGAATTTCTCTAACAAAATGTTCAGCTCCAGGATTTTCAAGGCCAATGCAGTTCAATACGCCAGATGGTGTTTCTGCAATACGAGTTCCAGGGTTTCCGTGACGCCCCTTAGGTGTTAAACCTTTTACGGAGATAGCTCCTATCTCATTGCTAAGATCTAAATACCCAGCATACTCAGGGCCATTGCCAAAGGTGCCAGATGCGGCGATAATAGGATTTTTCATCTTAATCCCGCAATAATCAATGGCAAGCTTTGGATTTGGCGTAACGGTGTTATTTAAATCGCGTTCATGCATTAAAAGAACACCTCCTCAGCGGGGAATACAGGACCATCCTTACAAACTTTATAGCGTTTACCTTCTGCACCATCACAAGCACAGCCTAAACAACCTCCAGTACCACAGCCCATACGCTCCTCAAGAGAAACTTGGCAAGGCACATTCAGTTCTTTAGCCACTTGAGCTACGCCTTTCATCATCGGCGTAGGACCACAAGTCATGACAGAAGTAAAGGAATTAGCATTAATTAGGTCAGGCATAATAGCCGTAGGGAAACCTTTTGTGCCCACACTACCATCATCAGTAGTGATGTGGACTTGAACAGGTGTATCTTTAAATAAATCTGCCCAGAAGGTTTCGCTTTCATTTCTAAAGCCCAAAATAACTTGTGCTTCTTCACCTTCTTTCAAATGAGATGCGATACATAGCATCGGTGCAATACCAACGCCACCGCCAATGAGAAGCATATTATTAGATGTTACAAACGGTTCACCCAAAGGGCCTAAACAATCTAATGTATCGCCAGGTACGAGATGTGTCATAATCTCAGTCCCCTTACCTACGACGCGATACAAAAGGGTAATCGTACCCTTTCGGGCATCAAATCCAGCATAGCTAATAGGGCGGCGCAATAATGGCGCCGTAGAGTCCGCTACGCGAACATTACAAAACTGTCCTACCTTTGCTTCTACTGCTTGTTTTGGTGCGTGAATATCCATAATCCACACATCAGAGCCTATTTGCTCATTGCGAACGACTTCGCCCTGTTCTACATAGCCACTCATGGTTATTACTCCAATTCAAAATCTTGTAACGCTTCTACAGAGTAGTTAGCATCATCTTTACGATTCGCCACAACACGCAATACTTCCCGTGCTGTATCAAGACTTGTTAAGCAAGGTGTACCCATTTCTACAGCGAGACGACGTAATTGGAAGCCTTCGCGTTCAGGACGTTTACCTGCAGTCAATGTATTAAGTACAAGATCGACCTTGTCTTGACGAATGTGGTCAGCACAGTTGTCATCCCCTTCAGAGATTTTATTAACCACCTTACAATCAACACCGTGTTCGATAAAGTATTTACCTGTACCACCAGTTGCTTCAATATGATAACCAAGATCGATGAACCCTTTTGCAAGTTCACAAGCTTCTGCTTTATCACGGTCTGCTACTGTCATGAGAATTGTACCATCCTCTGGAATACGCATATTCGCACCATTGATGGCTTTGAATAAAGCTTCAGAATATGTACGACCAATCCCCATAACTTCGCCAGTAGATTTCATTTCAGGTCCAAGAGCGATTTCCACAAGCCCCATTTTGGAGAAGGAGAATACAGGTGCTTTTACAGCTACATAAGGTTTATTAGGTACAAGACCAAGTGGCAAGCCTAAGTCTTTTAAGCTTTCACCAAGCGCAATGCGTGTTGCACATTCTACCATATTGATACCTGTTACCTTAGAAATGAATGGCACGGTACGGCTAGAACGAGGGTTAACTTCGATTACATTAAGTTCACCATCAGCCACGATGTATTGAATATTAAGCACACCTTTAACATTAAGACCTACTGCAATACGACGTGTATAGTCAACAATTTGATCAATCAATTCTTGGCTCAAATGTTGAGCTGGGTAAACGGCCATGGAATCACCAGAGTGAACACCGGCGCGTTCGATTTGTTCCATAATACCAGGGATACATACATCGGTACCGTCGGAAATAGCATCAACCTCTACCTCCATACCAACCATGTAACGGTCAATAAGAACAGGATGCTCCTTAGATGCTACTACGGCTTCCTTCATGTATACATCGAGCTCTTTATCGTTGTATACGATTTCCATCGCACGGCCGCCCAATACATAAGAAGGACGAACGATTAATGGGTATTTTAACTTTTTAGCTGCTTCTTGTGCTTCTTCATCAGAGGTTACCAAAGCGCCTACTGGGCGAGGAATACCAAGTTTCGCCAACAATTCATCAAAGCGTTCACGGTCTTCTGCCATGTCGATGCTATCTACGGATGTACCAAGAATTTTTACACCGCGCTTAGCTAATGGACCTGCCAAGTTAATCGCTGTTTGGCCACCAAATTGAGCAATAACGCCAGCTGGCTGTTCTTTATCGATGATTTCCATAACATCGTCCACAGTCAATGGCTCAAAGTATAAAGAATCAGAAATATCAAAGTCTGTAGACACTGTTTCTGGATTGTTATTAATCATAATAGATTGGTAACCCGCTTTACGGAGTGCCCAAGAGGAGTGTACGGAACAATAGTCAAACTCTACGCCTTGACCGATACGAATTGGCCCAGAACCAAGTACTACTACGGATTTTTCACCTAGTGGTTTAACTTCATCTTCTTGCGCATAAGCACTATAATAGTACGGCGTTTTAGATTCAAATTCTGCCGCACATGTATCTACGTATTTATATGTTGGTAGAATGTTCCATTCTTTACGTTTTGCGCGAACTTCTTCTACAGTTGTATTAGCATAGCGAGCAATAACAGAATCGGTGAAGGAATAGCGTTTTGCTTTGCGCAATACATCTTCTGTTAAGCCCTGTTCAGCCAATGCTTTTTCTACATTAACAATGTTTTTGATTTTTTCAATAAAGAATGTATCAATTTTTGTAATATAGTGGATTTTTTCTACACTAATCCCCTTGCGAAGAGCTTCTGCCACAACATAGATACGTTCATCATCTACTAAGTGTAAACGTTCGATAAGCTGTTCCATGGATTCATGGGCGATTTTCTTAAGCTCAATATGGTCTAAACCGATCTCCAAGGAACGAATTGCTTTTAACAAAGACCCTTCTAAAGAGCGGTCGATGGCCATAACTTCGCCAGTAGCTTTCATTTGCGTGCCCAAGGTGCGATCTGCTAAGTTGAATTTTTCAAAAGGCCAGCGTGGGAACTTAGTTACTACATAATCAAGAGTCGGCTCAAAGCATGCTTTAGTTTCACCAGTTACAGCATTTGTAATTTGATCCAATGTCATGCCTACTGCAATTTTTGCTGCTACCTTCGCAATTGGGTACCCAGTTGCTTTAGATGCCAATGCAGAGGAACGAGATACGCGAGGGTTTACTTCGATAACAATATATTCGTTGCTATTTGGATTCAAAGCGTATTGTACGTTACAACCGCCTTCGATTTTTAAATAACGGATAATCTCTACAGATGCGGTACGCAGCATTTGGTATTGAATATCGTTCAAGGTTTGGCTTGGTGCCACAACGATAGAATCCCCAGTATGCACACCAACAGGGTCAATATTTTCCATATTACATACGATGATGCAGTTATCTGCACTATCGCGCATTACTTCGTATTCAATCTCTTTCCAGCCTGCAACGGAACGTTCTGCTAGAATTTGGTGAATTGGTGAAAGTTTCAAACCACGACGTGTGATTTCATACATTTCATCTTCATTATGGGCAATACCTCCACCAGTACCGCCTAATGTGTATGCAGGACGGATGATAATAGGATACCCAATACGATTAGCAAAGGCTACTGCTTCTTCAAGATCGTTAAAGATATCGGATTCAGGGACCGGTTGGTTGATTTCCTTCATCGCTTCTTTGAAGAGTTCACGGTCTTCGGCTTGTTTAATGGCTTCAAGAGTTGTACCAAGAAGTTTTACACCATATTCTTCTAATACGCCAGCTTCAGACAATTGTACCGCCATATTAAGACCTACTTGACCACCTAATGTAGCCAACAAACCCCAAGGGCGTTCTTTTTTTATAACTTCTGTTACGAATTCAAGACTAATTGGTTCTACATATACGCGGTCTGCAATATCTGTATCAGTCATAATAGTAGCAGGGTTGGAGTTAACTAATACTACTTTATAACCCTCTTCTCGAAGGGAACGGCATGCTTGTGTACCAGCATAATCAAACTCTGCAGCTTGACCGATAATAATTGGACCAGAACCAATTACAAGTACTTTTTTTGCTTCTGAGGTCATATTATTTTCCCTTTCTCATTAAGTCTTCAAATTCGTCAAATAAATATAGGTTATCAGTAGGTCCTGGGGATGCTTCTGGATGGTATTGTACGGAGAAGATTGGCAATTCTTTATGACGCATACCTTCTACGGTACCATCATTTACGCTACGATGTGTAATTTCTACGAAATCTGGCAAAGAAGTATCATCTACCGCATAACCATGGTTTTGAGATGTAATATATACCCGACCAGTACGTAAATCTTGTACAGGATGGTTAGAACCACGGTGACCAAATTTCAATTTGAATGTGGTGCCACCATAAGCTTGTGCCAATACTTGATGCCCCATACAGATGCCAAAGATTGGTTTCTTACCAAACATTTTCTTTACTTCTTCTACTGCATAGCCAAGATCTTGAGGGTCTCCAGGGCCATTAGATAAAAAAATACCATCTGGATTTGCTGCCAACACATCTTCAGCCTTAGCATCTGCAGGAAATACAGTAAGACGACAGCCTGCAGCTTCTAGAGAGCGAAGGATATTTTCCTTTACACCATAATCCATTACCGCTACGTGGAATTCAGCATTTTTATCGCCACGCATACCTTGCCATTTTGTAGTTACACGCATAACTTGATCTGTTGGCAAGTCTTGTTTAAACAATTTTTGAATATCTTCCATAGGGTAATCAGAGCGTACGAGTACGCCCTTCATTACACCATGGTTACGAAGAACACGTGTAATCGCACGTGTATCTACATCATAAAGGCAAGGGATGCCGTGCAAACGAAGATACTCACTAAATAACCCCTCATTTTGCCAGTTAGATGGGAAGTCACACAGTTCACCTACAATAAAACCTTTACAATATGGTTTAGGACCTTGAGTGATAGAATTTAAAGTACCATAATTACCAATTAAAGGATAGGTTAATGTAATAATTTGATCCGCATAGGATGGGTCAGTCAAGATTTCTTGATACCCGGTCATACCTGTGTTAAATACAACTTCCCCTACCGTTGGGGCGCCACCTAATAAGGAACCTTCAAACACGGAACCATCTTCAAGAACTAACTTGCCTTTCATTATAAGACTACGCCCTCCTTCATAACAATTTTGCCATCAACTACTGTGAGTTTAGCTTTACCTGTAACAGTCATACCATCAAATGGGCTAACTTTACCTTTTGTATAAAATTTATTTCTATCTACTGTCCACTTTTCAGTTGTAGAGAATACAGTAATATCCGCTGGCTTGCCAACTTCAAGAACACCTGCATCAAGGTGCATCAACTCAGCTGGTCGAGTACTCATATAGTACACAACTTGATCGATGCTTAGTTTATCAGGACCATATGCATTAGTAATAACCGCCGCCAAAGATGTTTCGAGGCCACTGAAACCATTTGGTGCACAGCAGAATTCATGGTCTTTTTCTTCATATGCATGTGGTGCATGGTCTGTAATAATCGCATCGATTGTACCATCTTTCAAGCCTTCTAATAATGCTTGGCGATGATCTTCTGAGCGAATTGGAGGAGCCATTTTAAATGCTGGATTATATTCGCGTAAGTATTCATCTGTGAAAGACAAATGTTGGCTTGTAACTTCACATGTTACATTAAGACCTTTAGCCTTCGCACGGCGCACCATATCTACAGTATTTTTACTACTTACGTGAGCAATATGGATATGACCACCTGTCATTTCAGATAACAAGATATCACGAGCAACAGCCAAATCTTCAGCTACTGCAGGACGACCAATAACACCTAATTCATAAGAAACAATACCTTCATGCATATGACCATTTTTAGTCAATGTAATATCTTCTGCATGGTCGATAACCATCTTATTAAACATGGACGAGTATTCTAAAGCACGACGCATAAATGCAGCATTTTCTACATAGTGGCCATCATCGGAGAAAGCTACTACACCAGCTTCTGCCATATCCCCCATTTCAGCAAGTTCCTTACCTTCAAGACCTTTTGATACAGCACCAATAAATTCTACCTTAACAACACCAGTAAGTTCGGCTTGCTTTTGCAACCCTCTTACGAGCGCAGCATTATCTACTACAGGATTTGTATTAGCCATAGTTACAACACGTGTGAAACCACCTGCAGCAGCGGCTTGTGTACCGGAGTGGAAATCTTCTTTCGCTTCTTGACCTGGCTCACGCAAATGTGTGTGAATATCGATAAGGCCTGGTGCTACAATAAGACCTGTTGCATCATATATCTCAGCACCTTCAGCATTTAAGTTTTGACCGATGGCTGCAATTTTACCATCTTTTACGAGAATGTCTGCTACTTCGTTTTGTTTTTTCGCCGGATTTACTACCGTACCATTTTTAATAAGCAAGCTCACTACCGTCACCTCCGATAATAGTTAAGTACAATACAGCCATACGTATAGCTACGCCATTACGCACTTGCTCTTGAATTACTGATTGATCAGAATACGCAACATCTGGTGCGATTTCTAGGCCACGGTTCATTGGACCTGGATGCATGACCATTACATCGTCTTTAGCTAATTTCAATACATCGCTATTGATACCAAAGATACGTGCATATTCTCTGTTTGTAGGATATAGTGCAGAGTGAATGCGTTCTAATTGAATGCGAAGTACGTTTACCACATCTGCATCAGCAACGGCTTCACGAATATCGTGGTGTACGGTAACACCTAATTTTTCAAGTTCTGGATATACCATTGTACGAGGACCAGCTAAATGTACATCAGCCCCCATTTTTGTAAGTCCATAAATATTGGAGCGTGCCACGCGACTATGCATTATATCGCCAAGGATAACCACCTTTAATCCTTCAATAGATTCCTTTTTCTCTAAGATAGAATACATGTCTAGTAATGCTTGTGTTGGATGCTCATGAGCGCCATCACCTGCGTTAATGATAATCGGATCTACGGCTTTCGTAGCGTATAAAGGTGCACCTTCTGCGCTGTGCCGCATTACGATAGCATCTGTACCCATGTAGGACATAGTTAATAATGTATCGCGGAAACTTTCACCTTTACCCATGGAAGATCCACTAGGAGAAAGATTGATCACGTCAGCCCCTAAGTATTTGCCGGCTAACTCAAAGGAACTACGGGTACGAGTACTTGGTTCCATAAAAAGGTTGATAATGGATTTCCCCTTTAATAGTGGAACCTTCTTGTCATCAGAAAGAACGATTTTCTTCATTTTCTTTGCCACATCTAAAATCAATTTGATTTCTTCAGGTGACACATTTTGCAAACCCAATAAATCTTTGCCTTTTAGGCTAACTTGTCCCATGATTTCCTCCTAACTCACGTAACAAAAAAGACCTTTTGCCCAGGGCAAAAGGTCAAATAGTTTGCACAAAGAAGCCCCTATGGGCACTTCAACTATATTCCTTTCTCAGCCTCTCTGGACTAAATTAAAAGGTATTGTATTATGCAATGGTCTCTCGTACCATATATGCATTTCTTTATTTATTGTACTGAATCCACCTTTGAAAGTCAATGTAAAACACAAAATTCATATGGATTTTAAAAAGAGGACAAGCATATAAAATTGCTTGTCCTCTCTATATTTAAACAGCTATTAATCCACTTCTATATCTTAAACTTTAATCTAAAATTTTTTTTAGAAATTAAGGGTCTTAACCTAATGGATATAATCTTGGTGGGTTTTCTTCATCATTTTGCTGTTCATTTTGTGTAGTATACGGCATTTGATCTTGTTGCGGCTCATTCGCTACAGGATCTATCTGCACATATTGCTGATTTGGCGACAATTGAGGTTGACGTTGCTCACGACGACGTGTATTTTGAGATGCAGTCGGTCTAGGTTTTGTCAACTCATCAATGGATACAGCATTTGGAATAGTTACATTTGATGTATCCCCATGAATATCATCAAGTTCACTGAAGGAAGGAGTCCTCTTAGATGCTTGAGCAGCCTTACGTTCGGCTTCAAGTTGTTGACGTGCAAGTTCTGCACGACGACGAGCACTCTCTTGTTGATCTCGGACACGTTGAATAGCTTCAGCACGCTCTTTTGCTTTACGCTCGATTTCAGCTTGAGCCAACGCTTGTTGACGAGCAGCTTCAGCTTTACGCTCTGCTTCTAGTTGTGCTTTATATCGTTCCTCAGCAATACGTCGTGCCTCTGCGGCTTGACGTTCTGCTTCAGCTCGTTCTGCAGCAAGTCGCTCTTGCTCTGCCTTACGAGCTTCCGCCACTATACGAGCCGCCTCTGCTTTACGAGCCTCTTCGGCACGTCTTGCTTCTTCTATGCGGCGAGCTTCTTCGGCTCTAAGCGCTTCTTCAGCACGTTTAGCCTCTGCAACAATTCGAGCTTCTTCTGCACGGCGCGCAGCTTCAAGACGTTCCTGTTCAGCTCTACGTTGTGCCTCAAGTCTAGCTGCTTCTGCTTTCCGAGCTTCTTCTGCTCTACGTGCTTCTGCTGCTAAACGAGCTTGTTCAGCTTTACGCGCTGCTTCAATTCGAGCTGCTTCAGCTTTGCGTGCGTCCTCTGCTCGTTTTGCTTCTGCTGCTACGCGAGCGGCCTCAGCTTTACGTTCCGCTTCAATTCGAGCTTCTTCTGCTCTACGCGCTTCCTCCGCACGACGAGCCTCTTCTGCTTTTCTTGCTGCTTCCATTTGTTGTGCTTCCAATGCAGCCTTAGCCTCTGCCGCTCTACGAGCGTCTTCTTGGCGCTTCGCTTCAAGAGCGGCTTGCTCGGCAGCACGTTGTGCTTCTAAAGCAGCTTTCGCTTCTGCTGCTTTACGAGCTTCTTCGGCACGTCTTGCTTCCAATGCTTCCTGCTCAGCTTTACGTTGTGCTTCTAAACGAACTCTAGCCTCAGCAGCCAAGCGTTCCTCTTCGGCCTTTTTGGCTTCTAAAGCAGCTTTTTCTGCTGCTCGTTGCGCTTCAAAGCGAGCCTTAGCTTCGGCCGCTTTTCTTTCTTCCTCCGCTTTGCGTGCGGCCTCAATACGAGCAGCTTCAATTCTACTTTCTTCTTCAAGGCGTTTTGCTTCCGCTGCTAGTCGAGCTTCTTCTGCTTTACGAGCCGCCGCTAGTCGATCCGCTTCCGCTTTTCTCGCTGCCTCGATACGTGCCATTTCAGCTTTACGAGCCGCTTCCGCCTTGCGAGCTTCCTCTGCTTTACGCTCTGCTTCGGCTTTTTCAGCCATCTTGCGCTCAATTTCAGCATGCTTGGCTTCTGCAGCCTTTCGAGACATTTCAGCTTTTTCTGCAGCTAGTCGAGCCTCTTCGGCTTTTTTACGAGATAAGGCTTCTTTCTCGTCTTTTGCTTTTTTAAGTTGCGCTTCTTTTTTTACATCTGCTGCAGCTTTATCGCTTAACTTTTTAGTTTCTTCATGAGCAATTGTTTCTGCCCGTTTAGCTGGACTTTCAGCAGTAGATTTTTTAGTATCTACTGTACCTTTATCTCCATCTTTACCACCTACAGGACCTACAGGTATTTGTGTGCCCCCTTGAGTTGGGTGCCCTAAGATATCTTTAACATCTTTCGGTACATTAACAGCAATGGTTTGATGTTTTTGTGGATTTGCAAGAGATTCAGGAATCAACAAGAAACGAATTGGCAAATTCGATGCACCAGCTGGCATAAAGTTTAATGTTAATAAATCGCCCGCATTATAGTTCCCTAAAAGACGGCTATCTAATATAGTACCTTCTCCTAATGCGGAAATACCATCTGCACCACCAATGTGATAAGTCCGTGTATCGGTCTGTCCCCGTCTAGCACCTTGTTGATGCAATGCTTTTACCATAAAGGAACCAGAATAAGGTCCCCCAAGAGGGTTAAAATACAGTCTAAACGGTTCATTCCCCTTTGTAGGAATTTTTAACGTATACGATACGCCGTAGTTACCACGGTCACGAACAAATGCTTTATTTTGCATTTCATCTACACCATTGATAAACGTATCTTCGCGGTCATTACCAATTTCTACAAAGGCACCACCTAAAGCGGTATCGAATGGTGTAGTAACCTCCATATTACGTTTAGCACCAGTATAAGTACCGCGTAATTGTATTTCATCAATAGGAAGGTTTTTCACCCAATGTGACGCATCTACAGGGTCCATCCCCATAGGCAACATCATAACACGCGCAAATATAGGCCCTTCTGTTTTAATATCTACAATACCCGTAAATAATGCATCTCGATTTACCGGTGTATTTTCTAAGTCACTAAAGATTAATTGGCGCCCTTGTGGTGGAATGCTAAGAGAATATAATGGTCTTGCATCTGGGCTTTCATTAAGAGGCTGCTCCAAATCCTTCCGAGACAAATCACGACCTGCTGCAAAATAGTCAGGTGTAGCTACAGATTTTAATTGTCTCATGACATGTACTGAAGTTGGATAAGCCGTTTGGTTTTCTAAGACGATAGCAATCTTGTGAGGTAGATCCATTTCATTTACATGATAGAAATAGATACGCCCATTGCCATTAATTGTACCTGCACTTAACGTACCTCCTACAGGTCCTACATATTCAGGACTATCCGATAGGAGCAATGTATCCGTTTGAGACACCAAAGATGGTGGTAACGGAGAAAACTGAAAATATCCAATTGATTGTAAATCTATATCACGAGCTTCTACATGGCCTGTAAGGGCAGCCATGGCAGCCATAGCCGCAGCTACACAATATCTTGATTTATAGGAAAACATATATTATTACCTCTATATTTCTTCGAGCCCCAACGGGTCATACGTAAGTGCTAATGCTTCAATCTTCTTTAGTCGATGGCCAATTCCAGATTTAGATAGTTCCCCCTCCATCAACTCTTCAAGCTCTTTTAAACTCGCTTCAGGATTCTCCCACCGAAGTCTTGCAACGACGCGCAACTTTTCAGGTAATTCTTCAATACCGATTTCTCTATCAATAATACGGATTGCTTTTACCTGACGAACTGCTGCATCCACAACCTTCTGTAAATTTGCCGTCTCACAGTTGACTTGACGATTTATTTGATTCCGTACGGTTTTCATAATCCGCACATTTTCAAATTCCATAAGCGCCGATTGAGCACCCATGATTTGCAAACAATTTGTTACTGCATCCCCTTCTTTAAGATATACTACATACTCTTCCTTCCGCTCCGTTAAGCCTGCATGAATGTGAAAAAGCCGTAATACATGGATAATTTCCCTCGCAAAAATCTCGTTTCCCGTCATAAACTCAAGATGGTAATCACTTTGTGGTTTATTAACAGAGCCTCCCCCTAAAAAAGCTCCCCTTAAAAAGGCACGTCGTGCTTCCATTGATTTGAGCCAACTGCGAGGAATTTGTTCGGTTACAGGCCATAAAGCGAGATCCTCTAAAGCCTGTCTCCCCTCTATAGAAGGTTCCACAGAGAGCGTATACATATTTTTTTTACGCAGGTTTAAACCTTGTCGTACTAATACATTTGTAGGTAATTCGTATTGCTTTTTCAAAATACCAAGCAACCGACGAGCTACTGCATTATTAGCCGTAGCCAAACGAATGCCAACTGCACCTTTCATCCCCAAAATGATAGATCCGCTCATACGCAATAAGCAAGACGCTTCAATTTTCATGGCCACATCCGCATCACTAGAGGCTTCATATTGGCATAATTCATTTTTTACATCTTCTGCAAATGACATGGACATCCCTTCTCATTAATGATCATCTCGTTGAAGATAATATTCTAAGATATGCGGTTCAGTGTTAGATTGCATAGCATGAATGATATCCATAATAACTTTACCTAACCGTTCAGGATCGTGAACAGCTGGTTTTTGAGGGTTAATTAAGGTAGCTCGTATAGTGCGGATTCCTTTGTCTTGTAACTTTTTAGTATCTAATACCAATGGTTCAGATCCTACAGCACTATATTGTTCAACCATTTGAATTGGCAACGGCCCATCATTGGCAAGAACAGTATCTATAATTCCTTCTCCGCCATGAGCAATTAAAGCCTCTACATGGTCATTTAATGTGTAGCCTGTGGTTTCACCCGGTTGTGTCATAACATTAGCAATATAGATTTTATTAGCCTTACTGGCACGTACATGAGAGGCCAACTTATCAGTTAGTAAATTTGGGATAATACTTGTATATAAACTACCAGGACCTAAAATAATTACATCCGCTTCATCAATGGCACGTAATGCAGCCCCCTCTGGCTTAGGCAATGCTGGATCACTATAGATATGGCGAATTCGTTTACCCGAGTGTGGTATATTACTTTCACCTTCTACAATAGTGCCATCTGTCATCTCTGCACGCAATTTAATAAACTCTGTAGAGGAAGGAATTACACGACCACGGACACGCAACAATTTACTAGCCGCTTCAAGAGCTTCTTCAATATCTCCATCATAAACTTGAGCAAGCGCAGTGATAAATAGATTACCAAAACTGTGCCCAGAAAGCTCATTCTCACCATCGAAACGATAACGGAATAAGTTCTCCATTACTCCTTCTTGTTCAGCTAATGATACTAAACAGTTTCGCAAATCACCAGGAGCTATCATTTGAAAGTCTTTTCGCAAGCGACCAGAAGAACCTCCATCATCAGCGACAGTTACAATCGCAGATAGGTTTGATGTATGTGATTTCAAACCACGCAATAAATTTGATAAGCCCGTACCACCACCGATTACTACAATTTTTGGGCCCTTATCGAGTCGGATATTTTGAAAAATAATATCCGATACCTTGCTGTCAGGATTAGGTAGTACCGCACGAATAATCGTTTTAATAACTTTACTCGTACCGATGAGCATTAATACAGCACCAATCGATAATACTACAGCCCCTACAGCAATGAGTACATTATAATTGTAAAAGCCCGTCATATTATAGGAAAAGGCAAGCACAATATCTTCAAGAACCGCAAGCCATTGATAGTTAAAAATCAAAGAAATACCAATAATTAAAAGACCTACACCACAACTAAATAGGGCAAGCCAACGTTTTATATTTAGACCCGGAATTAGCCACCGGAACCATCCTTTTCGCAACATAATCCCCCCTATCTAGTTATCAAGTGTTATAATTTCATGAGGATTATAATCTTCTTCTACATTATTTTTCATCATATCTCTATGTTCAACAGTTACACGATATCCTTTTTCTAACAAGTGGGAGTATAGAGCCTCTGCCATAGCTACAGATCTATGCATACCACCTGTGCAACCTACTGCCACAATAAACTGAGATTTCCCTTCTTGTTCATAATTTGGCACAAGGAAGTCCATGGTATCAAAGTAACGTTTTTTAAATTCCTCGGTTACTTCAAAGGAATGGATATATTCATTCACTGCTTTCACACGACCTGTTTTATGACGAAACTCAGGAATATAAAATGGATTAGGTAGAAAACGAACATCCCATACCATATCTGCATCGAGAGGAATACCATACTTAAAACCAAAGCTCACTACAGTAATCGCCATACCATGAGCTTCATCAACTTGAGCAAAGCGCGTTTTTAAATACTCTTTCAAGCTAGCCGTCTTCATATTAGTGGTATCAATAATAAAATCTGCTTTATGGCGCACAGAGTTAAGAATTTGGCGTTCTTTTTTTAGCCCTGTTGTAATTAGCCCATTAGGAGCCAATGGATGACTCCGTCGACTTTCCTTATATCGACGAATCAAAGTCTCATCTGTAGCATCCATAAATACAATTTCAAAATCTACCTTCATATCTTTTAATGTATCTAAAGATGAAGAAAGAGCTTCAAAAAATTCGCCCCCCCGAATATCTACAACAAGAGCAACGCGATTAGTCCGTTCTCCACCTTGTCGGCAAATTTCACTTAATTTAGGAATCAGCACAGGGGGAATATTATCAATACATAAATACCCCATATCTTCTAAAGCTTGCAATACTTGAGTTTTGCCGGCACCTGACATACCTGTAACTATTAACAAACGAAATGCTTCCATAGTTTTACTCCATTATAAAAGATTATCTTCAATCCAATGGGCTACTCCATCGTCATTATGATGGCCACAAATTGTATGAGCCACAGATTTTACATGATCTGTAGCGTTTTCAACAGCTACAGAGTAACCTGTTTTACGTAGCATAGAAATATCATTTTCTGCATTACCAAAAGAAACGATATGTTCTAAACTAATATGATTATCTAAAGCTAGTTGTGTCAAAGCACGCCCCTTTGACACATTAAGGGCAACGATTTCTAAAAAGTCTTTTTGGCTACGAACTAGATTAACCAAATCGCCCACTTCAGGAGTCAAAGTATCAATAATTTGATCAATCCCCTCTACTGTATCAATAGCGATTAGCTTATTTGGTTCAGACTCTAAAGTATATAACCCATCACCTAAAAACTCTGCTTTCGCTCCCGTTTGAACTTCATAGAGATCGGACTGCCACGTTTTATGATGACATAGCAAATGATCATCTATATAAGATTGTATATGCCAATCATATTGTTTTGCTAATTCATAAATACGCTGTACAGCCTCAACAGAAACGGTCTGCTCAAATAGTTTACACCCTGTTTCCAATTCTTGAATGAGTCCTCCAGAGAACAAAATCATCGGTACATGACCAAGCTTTAATGCCTGCCCAATGGGCTTAGCCGTTTGATACATCCGTCCCGTAGCAATGGTAACAACGATGCCCCTTTGCTGTAAACGATGTAACACATCTACTGTATAGTCAGATACAGTATTATCACTGCGTACCAAGGTTTCATCACAATCGATGGCAACCATTTTAATATGAGAAAAAGAAGGATTCATGTTTGCCTCCTTTATAGAAATTTTAAATACTCTTTATTATACCATTAATAGTGGCTATATAGATAGAAATTAGCGGTAATAACCCTAATAATGATAAGAAAGTTTACTCATGGAACTTTCATTAAATGCAAAATCCTCTATTATCGACAAATCATTTTATATTAATTGAGTAAACAGCATTAATGAAACACTATAATAAAAAGCCTCATATAATTTTATATTAAACACAAAAAGAGACTCCCAAAGGAGTCTCTTTCATATGAGTAACTATCAAATTAGAATTTGTAGTTAAGGTCTGCACGGTAGAAGTCAGCTTTGTCATTACCGTTTTGATCTTTCCAATCAAAACCGTAGTTAGCTGTTAAGCCTACGTTGTTTTGCAATGCATAGTCAACAGTTGCCATCCAGCCCTTAGCACCTTGTTTATAAATATGATTCCAAGTAGAATCAAATACTGGTGCAGCAACATCAGATTTAAAGTATTGGCCTTTTACATCCCAAGTACCTGCTTTTTTGATATCGTAGTTACCATAACCAATACCAGCAGTCCATACAGTACCTTTTACGCTATCCCCAGCTTGCTTCTTAGCATTAGAAGCTTTCAACCATTCACCGCCAACCCAAACTTTATTGAAGTTTGCATTAGCATTAAAACCATATACATTTTTATAATTGGTTGGAGTGTTAGTACCACCATTAGAAGAATCCAATACTAAATATTTCTTATCGCCATTAAAACGAGCATAGAAACCACCTAAATCAACATGTTTTCCTACTTTACCGTTTAATCCAACATAAGCGACAGATGGGTTTTCACCTTTCTCAGGACGATCCCAACCATTTGCAGGATTTAAAGCTTCAACTTTAGATGATGTCATATACCCATAAGCTGCTTGGAAATTAACTTTATTATTGCCAGCATTAAATTGAGCACCATCAAATCGACCATCATATGCTAAACCACCACCAAATGTTTGAGTATAACGACCAGCTTTAGCAGATACGTGTTCACCAAATTTATGATTTACATATGCACGATCAATTGTCGCAGTAGCAGATTGACTCGCATCACCAAATTCATAAGCACCTTTGACACGAACTACTGCTTCAGTTCTGTCATTTACATTCGCATTGAATTGTATGCGTGCACGACCATCAAAATGAGATTTTTCATGTTCAGCATCTTGATAACGAAGACGAGCATCACCAGTAACTTTTACGTTACCAACGCGGTCTTCCAAACGAGCTACACGAACGCCCAAGTTGTTCAATTCGTTAGAGAATTCATCAGCCAAACGGTTGATCATAGCTTGTTGTTCAGCATTAGCACGATCTTGGTTAGCCATAGCTTTAGCTACCATTTGAGCCATTTCATAACGAGTGATGTTGTTTTGGCCTTTGAAAGTACCATCAGGATAACCGTTAACGATACCAGCGTTCGCCAATTGGGAAACTGCTTGGTATGCCCAAGAATCTGGAGTTACGTCGGAGAATGGGTTAGCTGCGAAAGCTGTAGTTACACCCAAAACTGCTGTTGCTGCAAAGATTGCTGCGAATTGTTTTTTCATAGTTGAATTCCTTCTTTCTGAAAAAAATAGAAAATAAAATGTTACAAGTCATAACATTCACATTCTACTCGTTCTTCAGATTAAGAATGTATAGGAGTGTCCATGTTTCCTCACCATATTCTACATCGAAGATCTTCGTTTCATGTATGTATCATGACCTGTACGGTGATAGTATCACAACCTTTTTTCTGTGTGTAAAGCCTTAACACCTATGTTCAGCCTTATCAATAAATATTTTCTATTTTAAAAGTTTCATGAACCCAGTAGTATTCTAGTTTCATGAATGTTTCTTCATTTTATGGTTTTATACACAAAAAATTTTAATCAGTTTTTAAACCCTAATTTTATATTAGCATAAACGATTAAACAAATATATATTTATTAGTTTATAAAATAATTCTAAAAACTATATTATCATTATATTTATTTACTAAAAAAGAATATCCAACTTACTCTCTTTGTTAAATTAATAATACTCTAAGCTATTCACCGTATATATTAATCTTCAAATCATAACCACCCATAAAACAAGTGGTTTGCTCTGGCCCTATAGGGGTCTTTCTCTAGTGGTGACACGCTAAAGAGGACATTTAAATAATCTAACAACCACTCTATTACCACTGGCTGTCCCCCTACTTGGGGCTTTTATTTTGCGTATTTTACCGGCTCATCCGTAAACAGGTCGGTATATTCTTTAAAATTTTATGTATCTTATGCTATATCTTCTTGTAGTTGATTACAAATATACTCTTTATCGCTCCTTCATATCGTCCCATCGTATCCACATAATATCCTCTACACCAGAAATGTCTATTTCGATACTGATATTTTAAATTTGCGTGTTTATCGAATATCATGAGGCTACTTTTGCTTTTTCTAATATCCTATAAAACTCAATATGCTTAAACGTGGTGGAATAGATACTAGCACATGGATATGATCTGGACAGCATTCTGCCTTTATAATATCTACATTTTTTCTATTGCATAAATCTCTTAAAATTTTACTTATATCAGCTTTTATCCGACCATAAATTATTTGTCTTCTATACTTTCGAGCAAAAACAATATGATATTTACATCTCTATTTGCTATGTGATAAGCGTTTCACGTCATTCATTAACATTGAACCTCCTATGTTGAAATGTTATAGTTGCCAGACCAACTCCATTCTAGCACTAGGAGGTTCTTTCCTTTTCTCTAAGAATTTTTGCTGATTTCCAGTTTAACTGGGGGGTAGTCATACCTATTCCGCGTACAACTACAAAAAAAAAGACTCCCGAAGGAGTCCCTTTTTTATAGTTAACTATCAAATTAGAATTTGTAGTTAAGTTCTGCACGGTAGAAGTCACCTTTATCAGTTTTAGCGCTGTCAGTTGTTTTCCAATCAAAGCCGTAGTATGCGGACAAACCAACATTTGGTTGTAATGCATAGTCAACAGTTGCCATCCAGCCTTTAGCGTTTTGGATGTATTTGTGGTTCCATGTGGAATCGAATACAGGTGCGTTTTCTTTAGCGTTGAAGTATTGACCTTTAACGCCCCAAGAACCTTTTTTAGCAATGCTGTAGTCGCCAAAACCAACGCCTGCAGTCCAAGCTGTGGAGTCTTCAATATTAGAAGCTTTTACCCATTCGCCACCAACCCAAACTTTGTCGAAGTTAGTGTTAGCATTGAAACCGTAAACGTTTTTGAATTTATTAAGTTTATCGGAACCACCATTATCTTCGGAAACACCTAATTCTTTGCTACCGTTGAAACGAGCATAGAAACCACCTAAATCAGCATGTTTACCTAATTTACCGTTTAAGCCTAAGTATACTACTTCAGCGTTAGCATCTTTTTCTACAGTTGTAGTTGCTGCAGTCGCACCAGCTGGTGTATGGGAAGCAGTCATAAGATTGCTAGAAGTCAAGTAACCATAAGCAGCTTGGAAGCCGATTTTATCGTTACCAGCGTTGAATTGAGCACCATCGAATTGTGCATCATAAGCTAAACCAGCACCGAATGTTTGACCGAAACGACCAGCTTTAGCAGATACGCGTTCGCCAAATTTGTGGTTTACATAAGCACGGTCCATTGTTACTGTAGAAGATTTGGATGCATCACCAAATTCATACGCACCTTTAACACGAACTACAGCGTCAGTACGATCGTTTACTTTTGCATTGAATTGGATACGAGCACGAGCATCAGTTTTGGAGGAAGCATGTTCTTGGTCTTCCCATTTAATACGCGTATCGCCAGTAACTTTTACGTTACCAACGCGGTCTTCCAAACGAGCTACACGAACGCCCAAGTTGTTCAATTCGTTGGAGAATTCATCAGCCAAACGGTTGATCATAGCTTGTTGTTCAGCGTTAGCGCGGTCTTGGTTAGCCATAGCTTTAGCTACCATTTGAGCCATTTCGTAACGAGTGATGTTGTTTTGGCCTTTGAAAGTGCCATCTGGGTAACCGTTAACGATACCAGCGTTAGCCAATTGGGAAACTGCTTGGTATGCCCAAGAATCTGGAGTTACGTCGGAGAATGGGTTAGCTGCGAATGCAGTAGTTACACCCAAAACTGCTGTTGCTGCGAAGATTGCTGCGAATTGTTTTTTCATAGTTGAATTCCTTCTTTCTGAAAAATAGAAATATAAAAGGTTACAAGTCATAACATTCACATTCTACTCTGTTCTTCAGAATAAGAATTACTGGGAGTGTCCACGTTTCCTCGCCACATTCTGTATCGAAGTTCTTCGTTTCATGTGTTTGCTACTTCTTGTACGGTGATATTAGCACAACCATTTTTTCATGTAAACCCTTTTTTCTCAATTGTATTCTCAACATCTTATTTTTATAACTTAAAATATCTTCAAGATTAGATTGTATCTAGTTTTATAGGGTATAACTTTTTTCATAAAAAAATTTAATTTTATATCTCTTTCTATTAATTGAGAATTTTTATTATATTTTTTTATTAAGTTAAACTTATTAATGAATATATAATTAATAAGAAATATATCTTTCTATACAGAAAGATTTTATAAATATATCCTACAATATAATGGATATAATTCTTGATAACCACTAAATCATTCGATTACTTTTAATATTATGTATTTATAAAACATTTTACTATATATATACTATTATATATAAAATAATTCATAATACTTTTATGCAACAAAAAAAAGACTTCCGAAGAAGTCTTTTTTTGTTTGTGAGGGAATTAGAATTTGTAATTTAATTCTGCACGATAGAAATCGGAAAGATCATTACCGCTTTGGTCTTTAGAGTTGAAACCATAACCTGCGGATAAACCTACGTTATCTTGTACTGCGTAGTCTACGCTAGCCATGTAACCTTTGTAACCATTGCTTGTATTCTTCATATCATAAGCTTGATCCCAAGTGGAGCTTACGATTGGTGCATTAGCTTTTTGGTTGAAGTATTGACCTTTTACATCCCATGTACCTTTTTTAGCGATGTCGTAGTTACCATAGCCAAGACCTGCTGTCCAAGCTTGAGAATTATTTACGTTGGAAGCTTTCAACCATTCACCACCAGCCCACAATTTATTTTTACGGAAATCCGCATTAAAACCGTAAACATTTTGATGATTTTGAGGAGTAGCAACAGCTTTACCGTCTGCAACGTTATAACGACTCAAGTTACCGCTAGATAATCTGGAGTAGAAACCACCAACAGAGGATTCTTTACCAACTTTACCTTTTAAGCCTACATAGGATACAGATGGGTTATCAGATTTGGAGTTGCCATCAGCAGCACCATCAATCATGTAACCATACGCACCTTGTACTTGAACTTTATCATTACCTACATTCAATTGTGCACCGTCAAATGTATCATCGTACATCAAACCGCCACCAATTGTTTGTTGGAAACGACCAGCTTTAGCAGATACTTTGCTACCAAATTTGTGATCTACGTAAGCACGATCAATTGTTGCTTGAGAACCTTTAGTAGAGTCACCAAATTCGTAATCACCTTTTACACGAACAACTGCTTGTGTTTTATCATTTACATTAGCGTTGAACTGTACACGTGCACGGCCGTCAGTTAAGGATTTGCTATCTTTTTTATAAACGCCCTTATCTTCGGAACCTTGGTAACGGATACGAGCATCGCCAGTTACCTTTACATTACCTACACGGTCTTCTAAGCGAGATACTCGAACGCCGAGGTTGTTCAACTCGTTAGAGAACTCATCTGCCAAGCGGTTAATCATAGCTTGTTGTTCAGCGTTAGCACGATCTTGGTTAGCCATAGCTTTAGCTACCATTTGAGCCATTTCATAACGAGTGATGTTGTTTTGGCCTTTGAAAGTGCCATCTGGATAACCATTAACGATACCAGCTTGTGCCAATTGGGATACTGCTTGGTATGCCCAGCTGTCTGGAGTTACATCGGAGAATGGATTTGCAGCAAATGCTGTTGTTACACCTAACACTGCTGTTGCTGCTAACATTGTTGCGAATTGTTTTTTCATAATGAATTCCTTCTTTCTTATAAATAAGAATTTATATTTGCAGAAGACGTTCACTACATAAGTAGTATCACTATGAAAGATATATTAGGAGTGTCCATGTTTCCTCAACTAAATTATCTATCTTAGCTCCACTTCTTTGTAGCGTAGCCTTTCTGTTGATGTGAATATACCACCACCCCAAAACTTTGTAAAGCATTTTACACAACTAAATTTTATGAAATTTCTTTCATGAATAAAAATTATACCAGAAACATAGATTATTACTGCATTTTTAAAAATTTAATTTTACAAAATTTCATTTTATAGTCTAAAAAAATAGATAATTTTATTATCTATAACCACAAATTTAATAATTATCACTTATTAAATTCAGCTATGCTTATAATTTATATTAATTCATTTGTTTGAATTGTTTATTTTCTATAAGATTACTAAGTGATATATTTAGATTCAACCTAGCCGTCTCGGTAAATTTTATTTAGTATACATTTCACAAGATACAACGTAACTTAATCCTTCTTAACTTATAAAAAAGCCTATCTACGATGAAAAACATCATAGATAGGCTTTCACGATTTTTAAATTGCGTAAGAAACAAATCCTAAAATATGGTCAACAGGAACTGGGCCGATAAACCGACTATCACTAGAATGATTGCGATTATCCCCCATCACAAATACATGACCTTCAGGAACTGTTACAGGTGTAGAACGAGTATAATTCATTTTTGTATCTTTTGTATATGGCTCTTGTAATTTCTCTCCGTTACGCCATACATACCCATCCTTAAACTCTAGTACATCACCAGGTCTACCTATTACACGTTTTACCCATACATCATTTGTTTGAGCTGATTTATTGAAAACAGATGCATAGTTCATCAATGGTTCTTTTACATCATCCACCCATGTACGAGCACGATTAACACGACTATCAATAATAACAATTTGTCCATATTCGGGCATATCATTCATTATATGATGCCATTTGGTAACAATCAAATATTGTCCATTGTGTAATGTATCATCCATTGATTCCCCAGATACTCTAGTAGGTTGAATCAAGAAAATATGAATTACCATAGCAATGATTAATGCCAATGCAATAGCATAAATCCAATCTAATATCTCTTTTACTATTGTATTACCTAACTTATTACTCATAGTTTCCTCTTAATGACCACCTTTCGTAAATCTCCCACCAAAGACATCATGTACGTCTTGGATTGTAATAAATGCTGTAGGATCTACTTCATAAACGGTATCCTTTAATCTTGTAATTTCTAGCCGCGTTACCACAGAATACAATACATGTTTCGGTTGTTTTAAATACCCGCCTTCTCCGTACATAATAGTAACACCACGATTAAGATTAGCATTTAATGCATCGGCAATAATCTTGGAATTATCTGCATCGGTAATAATCATAACCCCTTTAGATTCTTCAAGGCCAGTTATGGTCACATCAATCATCTTATAAGCAATAAAATAAGCGATTAAGGAATACATGGCACTATTCCAACTATATACAAAGCCCGCTGCTCCAAGAATAACTAAATTCATGGCCATTACAATTTCGCCTACAGAAAAGGTGGACCGTTTATCAAAAATAATAGCTACAATTTCAGAGCCATCTAATGAGCCACCATTACGAATAATAAGACCTACCCCAATACCTAAGATTATACCACCAAAGATAGATCCTAAGAATGGATCTGTCGTAATCGGTGTAAAATCATGAGCAAAGTTAGAAAATATAGCCATCCAGACAATGGAGAACAATGTAGATAAGGTAAAGCCTTTACCGATTGCTCTATAGCCTAAATACAAGAATGGTAAATTGATAAGTACTACGAAAATACTAAAAGATATACCAGATAGTTCCGCAGCCATCAATGAAATACCAACTACACCACCATCGATGATGCTGTTGGGTACTAAAAATAAATCTAAGCCCACCGTATAGATGAAGGCCCCTAAAATCATCATTACACAACGCATAATAAGGTTTGACCAGTTACGCGTTGAAGTTTCATTCGTCATGATTATCTCCTTTTCCGTATAACTGCTCCATAGCATGTAATCTTTTCTCTTCTAACTCACTTGAACTCATAGTTTCTTCTTTGATTGCCGCTTCGTTCTGAGCTAATTGCTTCGTATAGCGTAAGCCAATAACGAGAGCCGTCAAATCATCTACAGGTTCTGGTGGAAATTGCATAGATGTAGGAATAATCTTACGCCACCCTGTAGGAGGATTATATTGCCAATATAATTTACGGGCTTCCTCTGTACTGTGAGATTCATCGATTAAACTAGTTGTAATCTTGTGATTGCGTCCAATTTGTTGAAGAGAAGGATACAAATGTTTATGATTTGTACCATTTCCACAAACGATATGAACGATACCATAATATTCAGTTAAAACACGCTCAATATCTTCATTGAAGGTATTTGAAGAAATAATTTTACGGCATATCATCTCACCGGAAGGTGAGACTATAGCTATACCAGTTTTCTCATTTCCTGGATCTACTGCTAAAATATATGTATTTTCAGTCATTTGATTATCCCCTTTATAAGTACAGTAGTTATATTTTAACATAAAAAGAAGGTCTTATGTTAAAAATTACATAAGACCTTCTTTTGTAATGTATGAAACCAACATACCTTCATCATATTAATTAGTTTGTATTTTTGCCTTATCATTAAAATCTGGCATTTGAGTAATACGCAACTTGAGATGAACAGGACCAGATGAATATGTATCGCCATCACTATAAGCTTCCACATGAACCTTACCACGCATAGTGCTTATTCTCTTAATGGCTGTAAACAAATCATCACCAGGTATCGTTCCAATATCACCTGATAAGGAATCAGGAATAATCCCCTTTGCCTTAGCACGCTCATTAACTTGTTTCAAGAATTGAAGCATAGAAGATTGAGCATTAGTCCCCCCATCAATTACTGTAGAGTGAATTACCTCTCCATTTTTATAGATAAATTGCTGTGGATATACTTGAATAACGGCAACTGCAGGTTCACCTGAAATAATATTTCCTGCAGCCACAACTTGAACCACCATAGGAGTCTTGGAATTGATTAACTTTTGAGTAGCTACCTCAACATTTTGTCGATCTACATACACAACGGATTGACCATTATCCTCTATGCCTAATCGGCGCAAAACAAGTTTATTTGTATCATCGATAATATGTTTAATAGCATTATTACTATCTTCTTCACTTAAACCAGGTCGTACAACAGCTTGTGCTAATAGCTGATCTACTTGGAAAAGAATGGTTCCTTCCCGTAAATGAATGATGCCATTTTGCAATTGTTCTTGTGTATTTTGTAGATTTTTAATGTGGGCTTCCATCTTAGCACGTGTTGCTTCAAGCTCAGCTACCTTTTGAGATACCTCTGCATAAGAGGCTTGTAAAGATGCCAGCTCGGCTTCTGTTGCATCTTTAGCAGCTTGTGCACTCGCCAATTCAGCTTTTGTAGCCTCTACTTCACGGCGAATTTGTTCGATCTCAGCCATCCGCTCTTCAAGCTCTTGTTTATTTTGTTCTAACAAAGCCTGTCCACGAATCAGTTCTTGCGTCTTTGCAGCAACCTCATTATTCAACTGCTTCATATCAGCTCGCAACTGATCCATACCGAACAATGCGGTTCGTACACTTTGAGACGTAAAGGTTAATACCCCAACCGTAGCTGCTGCAACCAAAAGGCCTGTCACAATAGTAACTATAATAGATGTGTGCTTAGGTCGTAATCCAAAGAGGGACATACGACGTTTACCAATTTTAGTGCCTAGCTTATCCCCCATGTAAGCAATGAGACCACCCATAAGAGCGATAATTATTAAGATTTTAACACCTACTAACATCATGTCCCTCCTTTCTCCTAAGAATACAATCTGTTATTTCGATACACGCCAATTCAAATACAGCCCTGCAATAATACCTAATGTATCCGGTATTAATGCAGCCAATACGGTTGGCAATGCTCCACCTTTCCCTAAAGCACCAGCAAAGGTCATCACCCCATAATAAATAAAGATGATGAGAATACTAATACCAAAGCCGATAGATGAACTAGAGCGTTGTTTTTGAAGGCCTAAAGGTGCACCTACGAGAGCAAATACAAAACTTGCCAACGGAATTGTGAAGCGTTGGTACATTTCCATTTCAAGTTTATTAGCATTAGTATAAGCAGCCTTATAAGCTCTGATTTGGTGACGTAACTCCTTAATCGTCAATTCCTCAGGCTTACGTTGATCTTGTTGAATATCTTTTGGAGCAGACTTAATCGGCAAGGATTGCTCCTTAAATTTCATGGTACGTTCAACACCATTACCAGCTGATAAATCATAGATGATACCATTCTGCATCACCCAATATTGACCATTCCAAATAGCCGTATCTGCATTTTCAACTTGTTGTAACTTGCCACCCTCCCCAAATTGTTGAACCGTAATCATGGACAACTGTTTGGTTTCAGCATCATAGCTCTTAGCATACATCAATGTGCCTAGCTCATCACCATTCATCGTTTTTAACACGATATGATTTTGTGTTTGAGGTGATGCATTTTTCATGATTTGTTCGCGCACAATCGTTTGATACATATGATTTGTACGAGGCACAACAAATTCATTAAATGCTACAGCCCCAATGGAAATGATGAGTGCAATAATATATACGGGCATGGCCAAGCGTAAAAAGCTTAGTCCACCAGCACGCATAACAACGATTTCACTAGTGCTACTCAAACGACTAAAGGTCATAAGAGAAGCCAATAAAACCGACATTGGGAATGTTAAGATAACAATACTTGGTAAAGCCAAGACAAATGCTTGCATGACAAGCAACAATGGCGCTCCATATTCAGTAATATATTGAGCAATCCTAAACAATGTGCCTGTACCAATAAAAATACTAGTAAAAGCAAAAACCCCAAATAGGAATGGGCCTACAAAGGCTTTTAAAATATATTTATCTAATAATCTCATAGCCCCTCCTATAATTTAAAGTTATCCCCTAAATAATGTTCACGAGCGATTGGATCATTCGCAATTTCATCAGGGGTACCCTCTAGGAGGATTTTACCACTACTCAAAATATAAGCCTTATCTACAATCCCCAATGTTTCACGAACATTATGGTCTGTAATCAAGATACCAATACCTCGGTTCTTAACATGTAAGATAATTTGTTGAATGTCAGCAACTGCAATTGGATCGACACCTGCAAAAGGTTCATCAAGAAGGATGAAATTAGGTTCTAAGGCGAGACAACGTGCAATTTCTACACGACGTCGTTCACCACCAGATAATTGCATCCCCATACGGTCACGGACATGTCCAATATGAAATTCTTCAATCAATGATTCCACGATAGCTTCAATCTCATCAGGCTTTTTTGCCGTAATCTGTAGCATGGCACGAATGTTATCTTCTACAGACATGGAACGAAAGATTGATGCCTCTTGTGGTAGGTATCCAATCCCTTCAGCAGCCCGTTTATACATAGGAATATTTGTAATATCCTTGCCATCAACGGTAATGATGCCCGAGCTCGGTCTTTCAATACCTACAATCATATAAAATGACGTAGTTTTACCGGCCCCATTAGGGCCCAATAGACCTACAACTTGGCCTTTATCAACGCGTAGACTCACCCCATCTACTACATTGCGTCCGCTAAAGGTTTTAACTAAATTTTTGGTTTCAATATACATATATTATCCTTATTTATTCGGAACAATGACAAGTGTGCTACGTCCACCTAATGTTTCAGCAGAATCATCAGCTAAACGAATTTTCAGTTCCGGTGCATTCAGTACATTACCATTTTGAACGGCATGCGCAGAACCAGATAAGAGTACAACCCCATCATTTTGGTTTGGTGTTTGCGTATATGTAGCTCGGTCAGCAGAACCAGATACGTTTCGTTCAGGATTAGAGAAAGTAACATTACCTTGCGCTACAGCACGAACTTCCTTCATCCAGCCTTCTACCTTATCACCTGTCAAGGTTGTCCCTTCAGCAATCAAACGGGCATTACCTGTTACAAGACCGTATTCAGAGTCAGTACTATACTCAACACTGTCACCAAATATTTGGCGATCAGCACGTTGTAAATGAACGCTACCATTAGCAGTGAATTTATTATTATTGTAACTGTGAACCGTTTGAGCAGACATGGCCATATCAGAACCAATCATAGATACACCACCATCAAGATTTGCTTCTTGAGTTTTTGTATTGTACCAACCCTTGGCACCAGTCATAGTTTTATCCGCTTGGGTAATAACAACATTACCTGTTGCATCTGCACGACCTGAATTGCCATCATAAGACAATGTATCAGCACTGATAGTCAACGGATCATTTGCTGCCCAAACTGTAACAGATGCAGTCATGAGTACAGCTAATATAGCCATACCAATCTGTTTTTTCTTATTCATCATATTTCCTCTCAATTACTTCTTTGTTAATTTCGCATGTCCAATGGCTTTAATAATTTTTAAGGACATATTGCCCTCAAGTTTGTCACCTGTAAGGGTTACATCCTTGCTGTTATAAGTGAAAGCCGTTTTAGATGTCAATGTTTTCGTTTTGTTATCAAAATGAAGGGCCTCAGTTTTAAATTCTGCACCCTCCGTATTAGTAGCAGTAACGCCTTGATCAATATCAAGAGAGTTTCGATCCCCCGTCAGTACAGCATGAGGAGCTGTAATCGTAGTAGTCACATCATCTTGATAGAACAGACCTTTCAAATTGGTCAGAACGATAGCTTTTGTACGCGGGTCATATTCAATCTTCTCAGCCGATAATGCCCATACTAGCTTGCCATCCTTTTCCTCTTGCAAGTCCGCACCTTGGAAATTAACGAGTTGTCCACTTTGATTTTGAGTGGAAGTAGCCTCATTAGAGTCTTTCATAATAAATACAATAAGACCGATTAGAGCTAATACTATAGCGACCACAATGGCAATTAACTTTTTATTGTTTTTCATGTGCTCTCTCCCGTATAGCTATCTTCTTATCGTAATCAATAATTTGATCCATCTTAGTCATCCAACGATGCTGGAACCAAAGCCACTCATCTGGATGTTCACGAATAAAGTCTTCTGTAACACGTACACAGGCTTCAGTTAGACGATACATATCAACATCTTCATCACCAGTTTCCTCATAATGTAATGCCGGCAAGATATGAACGATATGTCCTCCTTCAGGCTTACGAGATGCAAAAATAGGTACTACAGGGGAGCCAAATTTCTTTGCAAATGTGGCTGGTCCCATAACAGCTGATGAATCTTGTCCCAAAAACGGAACTGGTAAACCATTTATATATCCATCTTGGTCAGCTAAGAATCCAAGAAGTTTTTTCTTTTTTAAAGCCTTAGCAGCAGAAACGATTTCGTTACCACCACTAGCAAATACGTCAAGCCCCACCATCTCACGATATTCATTCATAAGGCGTGTGAATTGAGCATTAGGTTGTTTCTTAACAATTGTAGTGGAAGGGTATCCATGAGCCGCCATAGCAGCCCCCATCCATTCCCAGTTGCCTACATGACCTGTAAGAACGATAACCCCCTTATCTTCAGCAATGGCCTTTTCTAAATGTTCAACACCACGCATCTCTATATGTTTATTGATAAAGGATTTCGTCAGGTTTGGCATGTACAATACTTCCATAACACTGCGACCGAGATTCTTGAACAACTTATTAATTAATTGTTCCGCCTCTTGATCATTCATGTTCATGCCAATTTTAATATTATTTATGCCTCTAAGCTTTTGCTTCTTCGCTATTAGCCCATATACAGGACCTAAACAAGCGCCTATGAGCAAAATGAGCTTGTATGGTAGTCGACAAACAAGCCAACTAATGCCTTTAACTAAATGGTATTGCCATTCGTTATTCATTCTGCCCACCTCCTTTATTGTCCATGAGCATGGGCCTCTCGCGCATAATCTGCAACAACAGAATCCCATAAACCTTGATTCTTCAAGATATATTCTACAGCCTCTCTAACGGCACCATGACCACCATTTGCGTTAGAAATAAATTTAGCTAATGATTTAACCTCTAATACCGCATTGTTTGGTGCCATCGGCAAACCTACGAGTTGAAGAGCTCCTAAATCATTAAGATCATCCCCCATGTAAGCAACCGAAGCTAAGTCGATTTGATGTTTTTTACAAAGAGCTCTTAATGCTTCAGTTTTATTAGCATGCCCCATAAGAAGTTCATCAAAGTGCAATTCCTTTGCACGACGCTCTACCATCGGAGATACGCGAGCCGTAATAATTGCTAACTTTATCCCTGATTTACGAGCCGCAGTCAAGCCTAAACCATCTTTTACAGAAAAGGCTTTGAGCTCTTCTCCAGTCGATGTATAAATTAGAGTGCCATCTGATAAAACTCCATCAACATCGAGAACAATCCATTGAATATTCATTATACAATGCCTCTACGCAATAAATCGGTAATGTGAACAATGCCAAGACATACATTATTAGTATCAACCACTGGTAATACGGTGATAGGGCGAGGTTGATTTTTCTCCATTAAATGAAGCGCTTCTGCGGCCAATTTATCCTTGGTAATCGTACGCGGCATAGACGTCATCATATCCTCTACGGGCCATTCTAAAAAATTGCTACCAGAATCAAGTCCACGTCGAACATCACCATCAGTCACTAGACCTAACAAATGTCCTTCTTCATCAATTACATTTGTAGCACCTAACCCTTTTTCTGTCATTACAAAGAGTGCATCACGAACGGTAGCCCCTTTAAATACTGTTGGATTATCCTCGCCACCATGCATGATATTTTCTACAGTCAACAATAATTTGCGACCTAAGGAACCACCTGGATGGAATACAGCAAAGTTTTCTGGAGTAAAATGATGGCGTTCCAATAAACATACTGCTAACGCATCACCTAGTGCTAGGGCAACAGTAGTACTTGTAGTAGGTGCTAAACCTAATGGGCAAGCTTCTCGTTCTACCTCTGCCAACAATACAATATCAGAATTTTTTGCTAATGTAGACTCTGGTTTCCCTACAACACAGATTAATTTAGCCCCTATGCGGCGCAGAGACGGCAAAATACTTATAATTTCTCCTGTTTCACCACTATTAGAAAAGGCTAACACTACATCATCTTCAGTAATCATACCAAGATCACCATGCACGCCTTCACCAGGATGCATAAAAAGTGCCGGTGTCCCTGTACTAGCCAAGGTAGCCGCAATTTTACGACCAATATGACCAGATTTTCCCATTCCTGTACATACTACACGGCCCTTACAAGCCAAAATCATATTTACAGCATTTACAAAATTGTGATCCAAACGAGAACTTAATTCTTCAATAGCACGAGCTTCCTCATGAAGCACCTGTGCCGCTTGTTCTAAAATAGTCACAAATACCGCCCCTAACCTTTTACGATTTTATCAATAGCTACTAAATCACGAAGCACATCTTCGAATTGGTCTAAATACAACATATTAGGACCATCAGACAATGCTTCCTCAGGATTATCATGCACTTCAAAGAATAGTCCATCTACACCACTAGCCACAGCCGCACGTGCCAAATTTGGTACAAATTCACGGTTACCACTAGATTTAGTCCCTGCACCACCTGGTAATTGAACGCTATGAGTAGCATCAAAGATTACTGGATAGTCGAAAGAACGCATAATTGGGAACGATCTCATGTCAACTACGAGGTTGTTATAACCAAAACTAAAACCACGTTCGGTAAGCATAAGATTTTCATTACCTGTTTCTTTCATTTTATTAAGAACATTTTCCATGTCCTTAGGAGCCATGAATTGACCTTTTTTAACATTTACGCATTTACCAGTTTTAGCAGCGCCGTAAACAAGATCAGTTTGACGGCATAAAAAAGCTGGAATTTGTAGAATATCTAATACTTCAGCTGCAGGTTCAATTTGCTCGATAGAGTGAATGTCACTGACAACAGGTACATTGAGTTCCTTCTTAATAGAAGCAAGCATTTTTAACCCTTCCTCAAGACCTGGTCCACGGAAGGAGTTAAAGCTAGAGCGATTAGCTTTATCAAAGGAAGCTTTAAAGATATAAGGAACACCTAAACGTTCGCATATCTCTTTTGCTCGTTTACCGATAGCTAATGTGCGGTCATAGTCCTCAATAACACATGGACCTGCAAGGACAAATAAACCCTTGCCGCCACCCACAGTAATATCTTTAATTTGAACTGTTTTCATTTATTTCTCCTCTTGCTCGTAAATTGCATTAACACGAGCTAAGTCTTCAGGTGTATCAACACCGATAAATCGTTTATTTGTTAGAATAACACGAATTGTATAACCGTTTTCTAGAGCACGTAATTGTTCTAGAGATTCTGTTTGCTCCGCCGGAGTTGGCTCCATCTTAGCGTAGTTTAATAAGAACTCTCTACGATATGCATAGATGCCAATATGTTTTAGTGGCGGACGCACAAAGTCATGACGAGGATATGGGATTAAAGATCTAGAAAAATACATCGCATCATTACGATTATTTAAAATGACCTTTACCGCTGATGGCTCCTCGTACTCTTCCTCTAATAAAGGAGTAGCTACTGTGGCCATCTGCAAGTTTGGATCTTCCTCAAATAGACGAGCCAAGTCATCAATAAGATTTGGATCAATCATCGGTTCATCACCTTGGACATTGATAACAACATCTAAGTCTGTATAATGACTAGCAACCTCTGCTAATCGATCCGTTCCTGTAGGGTGATTAGGATCTGTCATCATAACAGTTCCCCCAAACTGTTGTACTGCAGAATATACGCGGTTATCATCAGTGGCTACAATTGTACATACTGTCTTTGTAGCTTGTGATACCCTTGCATAAACCCGTTCAATCATAGGTTTACCTGCAATATCAGCTAATGGTTTGCCCGGTAATCTTGTAGAACCATAACGCGCAGGAATAACACATCCAAACTTCACGATAAAACCCCATTTCTGTTATTCGTGTATCTTATTATTATACACTAAATCTCTAAATTTTCTATGAATTCTTGTTTTCCAGAAACAAATTCAATCCCTATAGATAGCACCAGAATCGGTATTTTTAAGTCTTCAATTGCATGCAACTGACTTAACTTAACTGCATCCTTTTCTGTAATACAAATAGCATCAGCTTGATGAGCAAATGCTTGTTTCCAAATCTCAACTACATCATCATTTGAAAAGTCATGATGATCTCCAAATGGCAAGGTATGAACAACGTTATACCCTACATCAGTTAACGTTTGTGTAAAGGATTGAGGGTTTCCGATTCCACTTACAGCCATAATGCGTTGTTCCTTGTAAGCATCTACAGAAGCCCCAACAGAACCATTAGCCCACTCATCTAAGGTGTACATAAATTGCGGTTTATGTGTTGTTTCATAGACAGGTATATTGGGAATCATCTGAGTTAATCGCTTTCGAATGCCGGATACAATACCTGGTGCTACTTGATCAACCTTAGTAAGAACGATAATATCCGCGCGCTGTAAACCACTAAGGGGTTCACGTAATAGTCCCCGTGGTAACACATGTTCATAGCCAAACGGATTGGATGCATCAATCAGTACAATATCAATATCTCTTGCTAGTGCACGATGTTGAAATCCATCATCCATAATAAGACAATCGGCACCTAGCTCATTAATAGCGATTTCTGCAGATTTGGAACGTTCACGTCCAATAATTACATTGGATTTTTGTAAAACCTTAGCCAGTAACCAAGCCTCATCACCACTGATAGATGGCTCTACAAGCATTGTTCCGTCTTTAGAAATAATAATATTTTTGTTATTATCTTCTGCACGGTACCCACGACTAAGAACAGTAGGATGAAGGCCCTTCTGAGTAAGCACATCACAAATAAATCGCACCATCGGTGTTTTTCCAGTACCACCAGACGTAATGTTGCCAACGCTGATTACAGGCACTGTAACTTTCGTAACGCCTTTACCCTCATCAAATCGAGCATTGCGTATTGATACAGCTTTCTCATAACCTTTACTCAAAAGGCCTAAACTGGAGCGAGCTATATCACCTAATACGGATTGATCTTCACCACTAACGATGGATTTGAATAATGCTTCCCCACTCATAGGTGACGCCTCCTATTATGTAATACAGTAAACTAATCTACAAATTTAGTCTTACTACGGAATAATTTGATGTTTCTCAAATAGCAAACGCAACTCTTGTGTATTACGTCGCGTAGCACCACGATTTTCTTTAATGATATCCAGGCAGTTTTGCCCCATCTTTTTAGCCAAGTCTCTATCATTACATAACCGCAAGACCATAGCGGTTAACTCTTTTCCATTCTTCACTTGCTCACAAGCATTTCGAGAGTTTAATAAGGCGAAAATTTCTTTAAAGTTAAACATATGAGGCCCAACCAAAATTGGCTTACCATGTGCAGCTGGTTCCAAAATATTATGGCCTCCAGTTTTAACAAGGGAACCACCAACAAAGATAATATCGCCTAAGCTATACAGTCGTCCAAGTTCACCAATGGTATCTAAAACAACAACGGGAATGCCTTCGTGAACAGGCTCCTTCATATCGCTACGACAAATAGCACTCAATTCATAACGCTTTGCAATATTTTGCACATCATGACCGCGATAAATCTCACGAGGTGCAATCAATAAACGAGCTTGTGGATACGCTTTCAATACTTGCTTGAAAGTTTCAAAAATAGCCTCTTCTTCACCTTTGTGAGTACTACCTGCAATAATGATAGGATGATTATTCCCAAAGCCAAATTCATCGAGAAGAGCTTGTTTTTCTTCATATGATACGGTGGCATATGTTTGATCGTATTTCATATTACCTGTTACGGTAATATCAGGTGTATGAGCACCTAAACTTTCAATATACGCCGCATCAAATTTGGACTGCATGCAGAAACGCTCAATAGAACGTAACATTTCACGCGTAAAAGCACTGATATACTTATAACGTTTCATACTGCGATCTGAAATGCGTCCATTAACCATCATAACTGGAATATTTTCCGATTCGGCGATACGCAAGAAGTTTGGCCAGATTTCAGTTTCTACAAGTAAAATAGTAATCGGCTTAATAATATGTAAAATTTTACGAGTTAAATATGGTAAATCAAGGGGAAAGAAAATAATTCCTTCGGCTTCAGGAATGATACGATGAGCCATAGCATGACCAGTAGCAGTAACTACAGACACGACCACAACAGCTTCAGGAAACTCCTTTTTGACTTCTTTTACCAATGGACTGGTAGCCACAATTTCCCCTACAGAAGCGGCGTGAATCCAAATAGCACGACGCCCTTCAATTTTCTTTAATAGTGAAGCTGGCATATAGCCTGCACTCTGTTTGATACGCTCATAAAATCCATCTTCAAAGGCAAGTCGGTATAAAATAACCGGAATCAAGCCAATCCAATAGAATATGAGCAATACATTATATATCCAGTACATGGTTATCCTTTATTGGAGAATTGAACGGAATAAAGATGGTTGTACAATCCGCCGTCAATAGCTAATAGCTCTTGGTGAGTCCCCTGCTCTACCAAGCGGCCTTGATTGAGTACAACAATTTGATGAGCATTTTGAACAGTGCTCAATCGATGGGCAATAACAAATGCCGTACGCCCTTTCATAAGGCGATCTAACGCCTCTTGCACAAGTTTTTCACTCTCCGTATCTAAAGCAGATGTAGCTTCATCTAAAATTAGAATTCGAGGATCTTTTAAAATAGCGCGTGCGATGGCAACGCGTTGACGTTGTCCACCAGATAATGAACTGCCTCGTTCGCCTACAATTGTATCGAGACCATCAGGCATCTTCTCAACGAACTCAAGTACGTTAGCCGCTTTAGCCGCTTCATACACGTCTTCATCAGTAGCATCTAAACGGCCATACAAGATATTCTCTTTAATTGTAGCATTGAATAATACGGTTTCCTGTGGTACAAGACCAATTTGTTCACGCAAGGATTTAAAAGTAACATCTTTTATATCGTAACCATCAATTGTAATAGAACCACCTGTTACATCATAGAAACGAGGTAGTAAGTTCGCGAGAGTTGTCTTACCTGCACCAGATGGACCAACGAGGGCCACACTTTCACCAGCCTTAACAGACAAGGTAAAATGTTCTAAGGCAGCCTTTTCTCCATCATAGGAGAAAGAAACATCATTAAACTCCACATTGCCGGTAATAGCAGGCAATGTAATAGCATCAGGTTTCTCCACAACATCTGTTTTAGTATCTAAAATTTCAAATACACGATCAGCAGCAGCCAACGCCTTTTGAATATTACCATATACTTGACTCAAACGTTTTACGGGATTCGACAAGTTAATAGCATAAATCAAGAAGGCAATCAAAGAACCTGCAGTAATAGCACCTGTTACTACGGAGTAACCACCGTACCAAAGGATGACCGCTACAGCGATTGCCGCAGAAAACTCAACCATTGGGCTTAACAAGCTAGTCAATTTAGTAGCTTTGATAACTGCTTTAAAATTGCGATCATTTTCATCTTCAAAGCGCTTACGCTCAAAATCTTCACGAGCAAAGGATTTTACAACGCGAACTGCACTAATTACCTCTTGTAAAAGTGCCGTAATATCAGCTACACGCCCTTGGACATCATGCCCCGCCACGCGAAGCTTCTTACCAAAAACATTGATAATCACTAAAACTACGGGAACCGTAATAAAAGTAACTAACGTCAATTTCCAGTCAATGAGAAGCATGGACACCAAGGAACCGATAAGTGTTACAGATTCAGTGATAAAAGAAATCAAGTTATCTACCACGGCCGTTTGCAATGCAGCTACGTCATTTGTAAGATTACTCATGATAACGCCCGTCTTACGACGATCGAAATAGGATAAGCTTAATTTTTGTAGATGATTAAAAATAGCCTCGCGTACATCGATAATCACGCGCTGTCCGATGTAGGACATGTTATAAGTTTGACCATAGGTAGCAAAGCCACGAATTAGGAAAATGAGTATAATAGCACCTACAATGAGGTTCAACATAAACATATTCTTTTCATCTAATACTTGGTCTACTACATTCTTAATTAGCCAAGGTACTACCAAATAGGCAGCAGCAGCGACAATCATGCAGAACACTGCAAAAAGCATTCGCTTATAATAAGGCTTTACAAAGTATAAGAGCCTAGAATAACTATTCATTACATTTCTCCTTACCGAGATTATATACAAGATGTGCTACCCGTTTTACTGCACCCGGCTCACCTAATTTATGACGTACTTCGCGCAATTCACTGCGCATAGCTTCATTTTTGTCTACATCTCTGAGCAATGGTTCTACCAAAGACACAATTGCGTCTGGAGTGACAGCATCTTGTAATAATTCGGGAATGACTTCTTTACCCGCTACAATATTAGGCAAGCCCACATGTGTTACATTCACAACCATCTTACCAATACCATACGTAATTGGAGATACACGATACAATAATACCGTTGGCAATTCCATCATCGCCGTTTCTAATGTAGCCGTTCCTGATGCAGCAAGGCACACATCACAAATCTGCATCAAGTCATATGTATGGTCTTCCGTAATCGTAACAGGCACTTTATGAGAATCGATAAACGCTTCTAGCTCACTTCGATCAATTGTATGTGCTCGAGGCAAGAAGAATTGAATATCGTCATGCTTCGCCATCAATTGCTCACCACTTTTTAACATCGTATCAAGTAAGGATAAAACCTCTTGTTTACGACTGCCAGGCATGAGCAATACCTTTTTAGCCTCTTTGCGAGCCCCAAAGTATGCTTCGGCCGCATCCTTAGTCATCGTAGGATGTACGATGTCGAGTAAAGGATGCCCTACAAAATCTACATTACATTTATACTTGCGATATGCTTCAGCTTCAAATGGAAAGATAGATGCTACCTTAGTTACATACTTACGGATTGTATTACCTCGACTACTATGCCATGCCCAAATCGTTGGAGCAATATAATACAAAACAGGAATCCCCAGTTCATGAGCCACCGCAGCTAATTTCATATTAAAACCTGGGTAATCTACACAAACGAGAATATCCGGTTTCTCCTTCATCATGACGCGTTTCAAATACGTGCGCAACTTAAAGAATTTTGGCAATGATTTCACAATCTCTACAATACCAATGACACCAAGATTCTTAATATCATACACGATACGAACACCAGCACGCTCCATCAAGGTGCCACCCATACCAAACATTTCTACAGAAGGATCTATTTCTCTCAATGCATTGGCTACACTTGCCGCATGAGTATCGCCGGAAGCTTCACCGGCGGAAAACATGACTTTCATTATGCATCCTTTCTGGAATTTACAAATTCTTGGTCAACAGCACAGATAACAATACCATGACGATCTGCCATATCAAGCACGTCTTGTTGTTGTACGAAAATAGTCTTTTCCGCTTCTACAGCTAGTACCTTACAACCACTATCAATCATAGACATGAGCGTTTTTATGCCTACTGCCGGCACATCAAAGCGTACATCTTGATTTGGTTTTTCGGTTTTAACGACAACCGCATCCCCACGGCCGAGCTCGCCACCTCGTAAAATACACTTATCAGTACCTTCAATAGCTTCAATAGCCATGGTCGCCTTATGCTTAACAACAACAGTTTGACCTATATCAAGGGCACCCATTTGTTTAGCTAGTTCAAAACCAAAACAAATATCAGCCCATTGCTCATCTGTAGGTTGTGCTTTTGAAAGCACTCCAACCTTTGGCATAAATGGTTTTAAGTATACGGTTTGATCTAATACTTTAAATCCTTCTCGTTCTATTTCATCAACGATAGCAAGCATAATCGTATCATCTTTACGATTTTTAAGACGCTTTAAAACACCTAATGTTTTTAAATCAGGAAACGTAAGACCTTTAAAAAGAATCTCTTTAGTAACTTTCCCAAGCATGGTTAACTCTTCAACCTCTTCTTTTTTCAAGGTTTTGAAGATTTTACCTAGTTTAGCAACACCAATATCGTAGAAAGCATCAGCCTCAGCCTTTAGAGCCGGGTCTATATCAGGTACCACACCGATAACAACCACCTCGTGGCCCAATACATGAGCGGCACGCATGAATTCTACAGGCAAAACACCTATGCCCGCAATTAATCCTACCTTTGCCAAGACTATACCTCCTAGATGGCCTCACGGCCTATATATCAATTAGTAATTTCAAGTTCCCTATGAAAAGGCCTAAAAATAGACATAATCATATACAATATATTGTACTATAAATAGCTACTTTTTACCATTAAAAAGCCATGGTTTATGCCCTTTTCTTCATCATTTTATTATAATTCCCTTATTCCTTTTAAGCACTAAAAAATCTACGATTATATCTATCAAAACTTTTCTATAAATATAAAAATATAATGTAAATTATCATTGATATAAAACTCAACTAGTAATAATGCACACAAAAAGACCTCGTACATTGTACGAGGTCCTCATAATTAGTCGCGACGAGTACGCATAATTCCCCTATCAGCATTGCGTAGGAAGCGTAATAAATTTTCAATTTCTACGGAAGAATCCAATTGTAATTCCATTTCTTCAATCGCCTTAGATAAGCTGAATCCAGAACGATAAATAATACGGAATGCCTGTTTCAAATCACGTCGTACATCTTCGGAAATCCCTGCACGAGATAGGCCTACAGAGTTTAGACCGATAACACGTGCCGGTTGACCATCAGCAATTACGTAAGGTGGGATATCTTGTACCACCTTAGCCATCCCGCCAACCATTGCATTACGACCAATTTTAACAAATTGATGAATACCTGCAAGGCCACCAATAACAACGCGATCTTCAACGATAGCGTGCCCTGCAAGACCAGCACAATTACTCATTATTACATTATTACCAACGATACAGTTATGAGCCACATGTGTACAGGCTTGAAGTAAACAATTATTGCCTACACGTGTTTCTTCACCTTCACCAGTAGCGCGGCTAATAGTTACGAATTCACGAATAACCGTTTCATCGCCAATATTACAATAGCTTTTTTCGCCTTTAAATTTTAAATCTTGCGGTTCCAACCCAATAGATGCGTTAGGATAAATTTCACAACGCTTACCAATGGTTGTCCAACCACCAATTACAACATGTGCACCGATTTGTGTGCCATCGCCAATCTCGACATGTTCGCCGATAACAGCGCCAGGACCTACGATTACATCTTTGCCCAATTTAGCATTTGGATGGACTATGGCTGTACTATGGATGTTGGATTTCGCATTTTCCATGCCTACAACTATCACTACAATCACTCCTCATTCTATTATACAAGGGCAAACATGTATTCACCGCTAGCGCACAATTTGTCGCCAACATAGGCACGGCCTTCAACCTTGCCCATTTTACCTTTAATTTTAACAATATCTACCTCCATGCGAACTTGATCGCCAGGTTTTACAGGATGGCGGAAACGCACTTTATCAATACCTGTAAACATAGGAGTAAGACCACGATTTTCCTCAGGGTATAATAATGCAATACCACCGACTTGAGCAATAGCTTCAGTCAATAATACACCTGGCATAACTGGGTTCCCTGGAAAGTGACCTTGGAAGAACAATTCGTTGAATGTAGCATTTTTAATACCCACAGCACGTTTCATAGGTTCTAACTCAACAATGCGATCAACCAAAAGCATTGGGTAACGATGAGGTAAAATTTCTAAAATATCTTCGTGATTAAGAATCATGGCTGTGTCTCCCTTATTTCTTCCATTATACTGCGAGCCAATCTTGAATTTAATTCATGACTCGATTTCAAAGCAATTACATGGCCTTCAATCGGTCCTAACAAGAATAAATCCCCTATAACATCTAATGCTTTATGGCGAACTAATTCATCCTCAAAGCGTGGTATAGATAGACATTTCTCATCATCATAGACTAATGCATTATCTAGGCTACCGCCTTTTGCAAGCCCCATGGCCTGTAATTGTTCCAATTCCTTCATAAATCCGATAGTCCTAGCCGATCCAATGTGTGCTTTGAAATACTCAGGCGATACTTCAAAATCACATTGTTGCGTACCAAGCAACGGATGGCTGTTAATTGATGTAAAAGTCATGCGATAGCCATCATATGGCAAAATCACAATAAAACGATCCCCATCATAAACAGCATGAGATCGAGTCACTTTGTATAGATGACGCGATGCTATTTGTTCTTCAATGCCAGCCTCTTCAATAAGATTGACAAAAATAGCACTACTACCATCACCTACAGGAGGTTCTGGAGAATCCATTTCAATATAACAGTTATCAATATTCATAGCACTGAACGCTGCCATCACATGTTCAACAGTAAATACCTTTGCTTCACCATTTTCCAGCGTGGTAGCGCGCATAGTGTTCGTCACATTATCAATGTGTGCTCGCACAGAAGGATGCCCTTCAATGTCCGTGCGGACAAACACAATTCCTGTATCTTCAGGTGCAGGCTTAAAAACCATATGTACTGGTTCACCGCTATGAAGGCCAATCCCTTGATATGAAACAGCCTTTTTTATTGTTTGTTGTGGCTTACTCATAAGAATGTCCTTTCATAATCCGAATTCACGTTTACTATACACCAATATGTATTATACCCTATTTGCATAGGCGTTACAAGAAATTTACCATATATTACGCTAATTGGAAAGACTATTCTTAGTCTTTAAAATTTTAATAGACTATTTTTAAACACTAAGTTATAAGTTATAAAATAAAAAGAGATTTCATCCATGCTAGTAGGAATCAGTTTCATCTTGAAGATTCCACAATCGCATAAACAAAATCTCTTTAAAATTATTAACTATTGAAAAACATCAGGTGGTGTATCTATTTGTTCACCATAAAAACGACGAGTCCATTTCCAACGGTTATGAAGCCAGAACCACTCTTCAGGATATCGTCGAATATAATCTTCAATAAACTCATTTAGACGAGTTGTTGTTACCGCTATATCACGCTTTTTATCATCTGTACGTTCCACATAAATTGGTGGATGTGCTTCAATCTCATATTTCTCAGAAAACGGGCTATAATGTATGGTTACAAAAATAATAGGCACATCTTGCATACGAGCCAGTACAGCTGGCCCAGCAGCCGTCAATGTTTCATAGCCAAAGAATGGTACAAGAACGCCATCATCACCAGGGTCCTGATCCATAATAAGGCCTAAAAATGCACCTTTTTTTAGTTCATTAATCATTTCACGAACACCTGTTTTATAGGTCACATGTTGATGCATAATCCGACGATATTCATTGATAAACTTATCGGCATCACCATTCTGTTTCATAGCCACAGAAATCAATGGATATCCTTCAGAAGCAAGAACGCCACCTAAAAGTTCCCAGTTACCACTATGAACAGCAGCTAAAATTGCACCTCGACCATTTTCTAAGGCATCATCTAAGTACTCTCGATTAATAAACTCCACCATATCTTTGTATGCGCCATCTTTAATTTCAGGATAGCGCAATACATCAATAATCATACGGCCAAAGCGTGTAGTACTAGCTTTCGCAATACGTCGAGCTTCTTTAGGATCATCTGTAATATTACAGAATAAAATTTGGCCTATCGCCAGGCGCTTGCGTTTAGGTGGCACCACTAACCACGCAATTTCACCAAGCAATGTACCAATAGCATATTGCAAACCTTTAGGTAATAAGCAAATAAAGGCACTAAAGATTTTCATAAACCTATACATGGATTATTAGCTCTCCTTAAGCTGTGCTTTCAAAGCGTCAATTTCTTTTTGTAATTGTTTTACAGTTTTCACCATTTCTGGCAAACGATTCTCGTAAGCAGCCAATTTTAGCCACTCTTTATGAGGTCTCATTGGATACCCAGCCATAACAGAATTAGAAGGCACATTGCCAGTAATTCCTGTTTTACCTGCAAATTGTACATTATCTCCAATTGTAATATGACCTGTACAGCCTGTTTGTCCTGCAAAGATTACATGGTTACCACATTTTGTACTACCTGCAATCCCAACCTGTGCGATTAAGAAACAATCTTCTCCAATCTCAACATTGTGGCCAAGGTGAACAAGATTGTCAATTTTGGTACCGCGGCGTACCAAGGTAGATCCCATTGTAGCATTGTCGATAGTAGTGCAAGAGCCAATTTCTACATCATCTTCAAGAATAACATTGCCTACTTGAGGAATATGCGTATGAATACCATTTTCTGTGGCAAAACCAAAACCTTCACCACCGATAACTGCTTTAGCACGCAATACAACGCGTTTACCCAAAATACAGTTCTCATGTACGATAGCACCCGCATAGATGTCAGAATCTTCCCCAATTCGTACATTATGACCAATATATACATAAGGTCGAATCGTTACATTATCACCGATAACAGCATTATCATTAATAACACAATAGGCACCAATAGCTACATTTTTACCAAGTGTAACATTCTTGCCAATAATAGCAGTACTATGCACTTCACGGGGAACTACAACAGGTGGATGGAATACTTCTAGCACTTGGGCAAATGCAGATTTTGCATTATCAACTACGATTTGCGCCATCGGTGCATTTTTTACTTCTGATTCAACGATAACAGCACCCGCTTGGCATAACGCAATATGTTCAACATATTCACCAATTGCAAAAGTTATGGATTGTTTTACCGCTTGTTCAAAGCTACGTGTCTCAGTAATGACAATAGACTCATCCCCTATAAGTTGACCGCCTACTAAATTTGCGAGTTCCTGTAAAGTTTTTTCCAAGGCAAACTCCTCCCCCTGTGGTAATCCTCAATTATTGTGCAGCTTCAGTTGTACTTGTTGTAGCTTGATCTGCTTGCTGTGCATTTTGCTGAGCATCTTGTTGCTCTTGAGCTTTAGCTGCGTTTTCAACTTCTTTGATTTGATCGTCAGAAGCCTTACCCATTTTTGTGATCAAATCATCGGTTACATCAGAGCCACCACCAACAACAGCGCCTTTTTCAATAATAACATCAAGTTTTTTTTCTTTCACAAGTTCATTGATTTTTTGTTCTTGATATTGACGGTATTCTTGTGCTTTTGCATTTGCAAAGGCATTTAATTCTTGATTCGCTTGGTTAAATACATTTTGTTTAGATGCTTCATCAGCAGCAGCAATTTTAGCATCTAATTCCGCTTTTTTAGCGTTAATCTCTTTAGTAATTTCAATACCTTTTTCAGTACTATTTGCTACTTTCACGCTATCCACATAGCCAACATTGTTAGAACCACAACCACCTAAGATAGCCATAGAAGCTACTAAAGCTGCACTTAATACTAAAGATTTAATACGTTTATTCATAATATAACTCCTTATTGAACTCGATAGGACGCCTTCACTGCATCAGTAATATCAAGCCCTTTAATATTACCACCATCATCGATGATGACTAAATCTAAATGTTGTTCCTCAGCAATAATTGTTACACGCATACGAACATCTTCTAAAATAGCCTCATGAAGTGCACTCACTTCAGCTTCTTTATCTGAAAGTTTTTTTGCCCATGTATCATTCCAATCTTGCGCCACAGGCAGATTATTATTAGCAATGATGGCTTGTGCTTGTTGTTGCACCATGGAGTCTCGTTTCTCAGCTAATTCCTTCTGTAGGGATGCAGCGTATTGATTGAGCTCTTCCTGCCCTTTTTGTTGCATTGGAGCAAGCTCAGCCTGTACCTTTGCTTTAATTGAATCCACATCGAAATCCGACGGCTTTCTCTTAGCTAATAATTCTTTTAACCTTTCTTCTTTTTTAGCCTTTTCAGCCATAGCCGCTGCTCTTTGTGCATCATCTATATATACACGTGCATCATAGGCATATAAGTCTAATTGAAGGTTTACGATTTCCAGATCATATTCATTAGTACTAACCTTTAACTCAGCTAAATACTTTTGAGTCAATTCATTGCGCTTCGAATTTAATTGCTGATTTAGTTCATTTTCTTTTGTTGCAATACGAGTTTGCAATTCTACCGTAAGAGCATCTGACAAGGTTGAATCCAGTGCAAGTGTTTTCAACTGTTCATCTTGTGTCTCTGACTTGGCATTTAAGGCTTGTTGTTCAAGTTCATATTGACGTTGTAAAAGTTCCAGTTCATTCTTGGCTTGTTTATAATCCGCATAGGATGGATTAAACGCTAGTACATCATCAATGCGTACAACACCTATTGACATGCCATCAGGACCCTGTTGGCGATTTGTTACAAAACCATAGGCCCAAACCATAGCACTTATTGCAGCAACGAGAAATATGACTAGTCCTATATATCGTTGTTTCCCGTTCATTGTCGTTCTCCCTTACATAGAACTACAGTTTATTTTTTTGCATCAGTAGCTAGTTTTTTCAATACTTGATCTGTAATGTCAACACCGCCATATAGTACAGTATCTTTAGTCATAACAACGCTAAGACCCTTAGCATCACCAACTGCTTTTGCAGCCTCCATAGCTTTATCTTGAACGGATTTAGCAATTTCTTGATCTTTTTTTGCTAGGTTTTGACGCGCTTCTTCAGCGATTTTTTGTTTAGTAGCATCATCTTGTGCTGCATCAATTTTAGCTTGCGTTTCTTGTTGTAATTGGCTTTGATAGCTCATATATTCTTGAGCTGCAGAGATATAAATTGGATTATCTTGAGACAACATACGAGATGTATCAATAACCCCAATAGTACTAGTCCCACTATTACTACTAGGCGAAGCCATTTGCGTATAAGCTAACGCACCAATACCAACAATAAAAATTGCAGCAATGACGATGGAAAAAATCTTTACATTCGCCTTGTTGTTCATCATTCGCATCATAATAGAGTGCCCTCATTTCTTTAAATCACTGCATCAAAGGATGCCATATAGAGATATTGGTGAAAGCCTCTTTAAAAAGAGGCCTTCACCATATACATTTACTATATTAGAATTGTGTACCGAAGCTGAAGTGGAATTTATTTTTGTGTTTACCCACGCCATAGTCAAGTTTAACTGGACCAATTGGAGTCGTAATACGAACACCAGCACCAACGCCATAGTTAAAGGTTTTCTTGCTATTATACCATGTAACATTTGGTGCATCCCATGCATCACCGATATCAGTAAACAATACGCCACTAACCTTTTTAACGATTGGGAAACGGAATTCCAATGTAGCATTGTACATATACTTGCCACGGAATTGATCATCTTCATAACCACGTAAGGAATCAGCACCACCCAATGTGAACAATTGGCTATAAGGAGCATCACCTTGAATAAAGCCACCACGTGCACGGAATGCCAATACATTCTTAGCACCAAGTTTTTTATACATGCGTGCTTCAGCTGTGAATTTATAGAAGTCGAAGTCACCGCCTAAACCATGACCAGCCCATTGTGTAGTATAGGAAATACGACGACCACGAGTTGGTTCATAGATATTATCACGAGAATCGTATACTTTTTGCCATGTTACGGAGTTAATGCGACCGAAGTTATTTTTTACATAGTTGTCAGATGCAAAGTTATAGGAACCATTATCCCAGTTTGTACCTTTACCCGCATTTTTATCATAACGGAAACCAGAGCTATCATCATCATCCCATTTATAAGTATCTTTACGAGATTCTAATGTCAAGTAATCACGAGTATATTCCCCAGTTTGACGACCGAAGGAAATATTGAAACCACGAGATTTCTTATTGTATTCTGCTACTTCACTACCATCTTCATTGTAATCTGTGTATTCATCTTCGCGGTTGAAGAAGGAGAAGCCAAGGGATGTACCTTTGCTATCAATCCAAGGTTTCAAATAGGAGATTTGGTAGTTCTTATATTTTTTCTTACCACCGATTTCCCAGTGAACTTTAAATTTATCGCCAGTACCACGTAAATTATCTTCACCAAATTCAACAATACCCATCAATCCATCAGATTTAGAGTAACCAGCGCCTAATGTGATGGTACCAGTCTTATGTTCCAATACATCGATTTCAATAATTACATTATTTGGATCTTGTTCACCTGGCAACATACGAACGTTTACGTCATCAAAGAAACCTAAGTTATATACGCGTTCTACAGAACGACGTACCAAGAATTTATTAAAAGGTTTTCCTTTCTTTTGAACAAATTCACGAGTAATAACTTTATTGCGGGTTTTCTTGTTACCTGCTGGAATGATATCTTCTACGACACCTTCAACAATGTGTATATGAAGTATGCCTTGGTCATCTACACGGATACCATCAACGTGTGCTAACATATAGCCATCGCGAGCATATGCAGCATTAATGCCTTGAACTTTTTGCCCTACGGATACAGAGTTAAGAACTTGACCTGGTTGAATGTCCATGAACTTAGTCAATACTTCGGAGGAATATACAGTATTACCTTCAAAGGAAACGCCAGTGGTAACTGGATTTACGGTTACAGCAAAGTCCAATTTTACGCCTTCAGGCACGGAAGTGAATACAGGATTTACTTCAGAGAAGTACCCAGTATTACCAAGATTAGTTACATCTTTAAATACACCATCAACAGATACGGCATCGCCAACTTTTTCAGTTAAAATTGGCAATAAATTTGCTTGTTGTTCAGCTGTAACCCCAGATATAGACAAACCGGTAATCAATTTACCTACGTAAGGATTAACAGATTCTGCACTAGCAGATGTAACATATTGTGCTTCTACTGTTGTAACAGCTTGAGTTTGGCCATTTTCAGCAGCCTTATCAAGATCAGTACCACCAGTAGTTTTAGATACCATTTTTACTTGTTTATCATCAGTTTTTAAAGCAGCATTATTGACTGTAACAGTTCCATCAGAACCTTTTACTACAGTGCCGTCACTAGATATAGTCGTATCACCACGAGCAGCTAAGATAGCTGCATCAGTTTCATCTTGTATAGTTGTAGTAGTTGCATCAGCATTATAAACAGCTTGTGTAGTAGCTGCATCATTTGTTGTAGCAGCATTAGTCGTCGTTGTGCTATTTAAATCTGGAGTATAGCCAGCTTGTACCTCAGCAGCAAATACACTGCCTGTCCCCATGACAGCGGTCAACACGGACGCTGCAAGCATACTTTTATAAGCTTTTGGTTTAAACATAAATTCCTCCTAGAACTCATCCCCATAAAGAGTTTACATCTTATTTATAAAGACTAATAAATCTTTATCATTATAGCATAAATTGCTTGGAATGAGTACTATATTAAACAAATTTTATGAAATTAATATGACTAGAATGTGCATACCTAAGGGGTTTACACATTCTAGTCATACTCTTAAAAGCTACGTGTCCAACGACCGCCTATATAATTGTTCCCTTTTGATGTATGCCATCCCGTGAACTTAAGGTTTCGTTTAACAGAATATTCTATACCATATTTATTTTGTTTATTATTAATACCTTGAGAATAAGTCAACATGACTCTCGGTAATACATATTTACCGATTTCAATATTATAATTACTTGCCGTATCCCTATTGGTTGGCTCATCGGGATCAATTGACCCTGTTGTAATATTGATGCGGTCTAACCCAAGTGTATTTTGTAATGCATCTTGTACATAGCCAAAAGCAAACATTTGAAGCCCTGCTGTAGCCACAGCATTCACATCTTCATTTGTCAAAGTACTACTATTTGAATCTGCACCGCGGCCGAAGGTCAACATGGAAATGATTTGCTTTCTAGACAATGTAGGATTAGAGGACAATGATAAGTCCATATGATCCACTGTCCCTTTTACGCCAAGCATAATAGTGTAATTACTTACATTTGTTTCAGCCTCTAATTGTAAGTTTGGTAAATAAGAGCCACCTACGAAATGGGCATTCCCTTTTGTAATATTAAATACATGGCTCAAATACTTAAACGTGCCATTTCTAACATCGAATTGACCACTAGCAGTTGGATTTTGTAAGGATCCACCAAAATGAACATCGCCACTGATAAACATGTTGTATAAGGTGCGATCATATAAACGTACACCTTTACCCGCATGAACAGTAACATCCACCCCCATATCTTTGGTACTTTCACTAGATTGTAAGGAAAGAGGAATTTTGAATTGAATCTTTTCAAGATTTAAAGTACCAATAAGGGTCGGCAATCCATCTCGGTCAGCAATATAAAGTTCACCATTCAACGGTCCTCTTACATATTCACTGCGAACCTCTAAATCTTCTAGCTGAACTGCCGCCTTGTAATTAGTAAGAGTATGTCCGGACCAATTTACTTTAGCAGCCAAACCAGCTGAGCCTTTGCCCATATTAATACGGGATTGGAAATCACCTTGTTGACCAGAGAAAATTAAGTCACCATCAATACCAGTAATTTGATTTTCTACACTTGCCAATTTCATCGTACCATTACGTACCGATACAGTTCCATATGCTTCAGGCTGATCAATAGTGCCTGTAATGTGAACCGTGCCTTTTAACGGACCTGTTGCCTCCTTAACACTAGTTGTAAGAAGAGGAATAACAGCCATATCTGCTTCGTTAAAATCAATAGTTACATCCATAGATTTGCTATCATTTGCTGGAATATACCCAGACGTAAAGATTGCCGCTAATGGAATCTTACCATAGACACTTAGCTTATACCCACTTTTGGCACCTTGAATTCGTTGAATCTGAATAACTTGATCTTGCATTGTAGCCAATACAAAACCTTCATCAATACCAACACCATTAAAGGACCCCGACTCTACAGCACCGGATAATTCTACTTTAGGATTCTTAGTTTCCCCAGTGATATTTACAACGCCAGTCACCCAACCAGTAGCTTGAATATCCTTACCCATAAGTGGCAAGAACGGTACTATATCAACATCCTTTAATGCAACCTGTAAGTCCGCTTGACCATCAAGATCCATCGTACCGCCTATTGCAATGAGACCTTCATCAACAGGCAGTTTCAAAGTTGTAACTTTGAATTTACGATTAGCAAGACTTGCATCGATAGTTGCATCACCAACAATCTTTTCATCAATACTTACATCATTAATCTTGCCTGTTACATTAACGCTTGGATTGTCGCGTGTACCTCCGATTTCAACAGAACCATTTAATTTGCCATCAATGTGTTCATTGGACCGGTCTAGCAAGGTTAGCAAATTCTTTACGCTACCATTAGTAACATCTAATACACCAAATAGTTGTCTACTATCATCAAACTTCATACCACCTTTAGCAGTGTAGCGACCACCATCGGCTTCAGCAAAGGTGAAATCTTGCACATTTACAACCGATTTATCTGCATAAACACGACCATGAATATCGTTCAATAATTCCCCATTAACTGATAAGGCATCGGATGAAATATAGCCATTGAATTGAGGGTTATCCACAGATCCAGTAATTTGTCCTCGACCAGATAGCAAACCATCAACTTTGTAATCCGTATTAATGAGCAATCTGCCCATATCAATTTTTTTGCCTTCAAAATCAATATTAATTGCTTCTTTAGATACTGTACCGCCACCTGTGATAGTTGCACCATAACCTTCAATATCAAATCTATAAAGCTCTAATGTATCATTCTGATAGTTATATTTTGCAAACGCATTGGTCACGAGTTTGCCATAAGCAGAACCATCCCACAAATGAGCACGACCTTCTATAATCGGATTTGCAGCCGTCCCTGTAATATGATTGTCTGTTTCAAACCAACCTGTAATAGGAACATCTGTAACAGTACGAATCACATTTTCAATACGAGCAGCCCGAGCCTTGGCATTTAGATCTAACACATCTGTATTAAGATTATACCAACCATTAACATCATAGCCCCCATCGCCATCACCAATATGTCCATTGGTGATAGTGAGAATATGGTTATCTAGCTTAATATCTCCATGGATATTATTGAATCGAGCCCCTTTATAATGTACCTCTTGCCCCCATACAGTGCCCATTACATTTGGATTATCCAATGTACCTTGTATCGCAAAAGAGGTATTCAAGGTGCCATCAACATCTTGACCAATAATAGGACTTAGTGCGGTCAATGGCAATGCATTACCGGAAATAGTGGCATCTATATTACCATTTTGGATATAGCCATATCCGCTTAGCGCCCCATCTCCTATAGTGCCTACAACGGTCATATTTGTACTATTATCAGCATGCGTAAAGTTAGCTTTTGCAGTATCAACTACAACACCGCGAATGCCTATTTGGCGACCTTCAACAGAGCCTACAACATCTGTAACTTGATTATTTTTTCCTAAGATACGCATCTCACCATCGATATTACCTGTAACCGGTGAGATCATATCTTTTGTGAAAGTGCCTAAAGGTAAATTTTGAATCTTTATAGTAGCATCAAAATCCCCTGTATCAACCACATATTGGCCCTTAACCTTTGCACTACCTTCGCCTACTGATAGGCGCACATCATCCGTACGAACTAAACCGTTATCATATACAATATCACCTTGTAAACGATCAATATAGTAACCATTATAAGAAATACCATCACTAGCAATCGTTGCATCTACACGAGGAGCTACTGTCGTACCACCAATATGTGCACGCCCACCTACAATACCAGAAACACCGACGTCTGTTATCGCCTCTAAATCTACTTTATCGGCCACAACATTAAGATTTAAATACTCTTCATCTTTGCCTAGTGTAACTAAGCCATTGATCTTTGTTACTTGATCATTTACCCTCCAAGAACTACGACTAATAACGATTTGATCATTATTAAGCATAATGCGACCCGTGCCATCGGTAATATTATAAATTGTATTACCCCGTTTATAAGTGCCTGTTAAACCTTTAAAGCCTACATTACCACTCATAATGTATTTGCCATCTTCACTTTTAAGATTTAAATGTAAATCTTGTAACTTACCACTCGTTACAGATAGATCCTTACGAAGTGGAACAAAACTCATAATACCAGCAGTATCAATTTCATCAGCTTGTACAAAGAGATCAAAATTAGATACATTGTTCATATCAATTTTGCCATTCAAGGTAATTGCGGAACCATCTACATCAGCAGTAAAGGCACCTTTAGACATGCCACTCATATCAAGCGCCATAGTCCCATCAAGATTTTCTACATTCCTCTTTATTCCATCTTTAGTACGTAGCGCTACGCGACCATCATTAACAGTCACAGCGCCATCAAAAGTACCCGACTTATTTGGATCGGATGGTTTTACTAATTTAGTTATACTCCACGACCCATCAGCTAGTTGCCATATATGAAAATCTGGCGCCTCGACGATTACACTAGAAATAGCCGTAGCCCCTGATGTGTTGCCACCAATAATCTTCGGTAAAGAAGATAATTTAACTCCTACAGCTACCTCTTGAGCAGTTCCAACTAAATGTCCATCTCTATCTTTGATAATCACATCTGTTAGAACAACATCACCATTCCAATTAATTCGGAGAGAATCATAGTCTATAGAACCGTTTATGACATTATTTACTTGTTCTTTAACCATAGGTGCAATGTAAGTTTGAGCCATAGGATTAATGCTGGCACCAACAATACCAGACAAACCTAAAATCGCTGCACCGATAAGGAGCCACTTTTTACGGGTCATAATGATACTCCCATACACATTATGAATAATATAAATATATATACTAATCTTACCACAGACACAGTAATAACTATAGTATTTTCAGAGTGAATTTTATAAAACCTATCAAGAACACTCATTGTCTATAATGTCCATTACAAGAAAAAAGACGACCGAAGTCGTCTTTTTAAAGATCATATTATTGATTGCCGCCTAGTTTTGACAATTGTTCAACAGCACCACTATTAGCGATAACTTCAGCACCTTGACCTACAGGTGTAGACAATGGAACGCCTGTTAATTGTTCAAGAGCCGCAATGCTAATATTGTAATTGTAAAGAGCTTCTACATAGTTATTACGAGCTGTTGTCAACTTAGTTTCTGCATCAAGTACATCAAGGTTCGTACCAACACCTGCACGGTAACGAAGCGTAGCAATACGGAAACTTTCTTGACCTTGTGCGACTGCAGTTTGTGTACTTTGGATTGTTTGTTCAGCAGCTCGTAAATTCAAGTATGCTTTTTGTACAGCTAACAATACAGCATCAACAGTGGCCAAGTTAGCTTCTTTTGCTTGTTCAAGTTGTGCATTTGCTTTTTTAATAGCATTTTGTGTTGCACCACCATCCCATAAGTTCCAAGTAGCACTAGCACCAACACTCCAGGACTTTGTACTTGTACCAAAGTAACCATCTGGATCACCATAGCCACGACCAGCTTTTACAGCAACCGTAGGCAAATAACCCGCCTTAGCAGATTTTACAGCTTCTTCCGCAGATTTTACATCAAGAGCTGATTTAACAAGAGCGGAACGATGAAGCATAGCATATGCTTTCGCTTGCTCCAAGGTTACATTATATGGTTTATATTGTAAATCATGCTCTGCTGTAGTAATAGCTGTTTGTGCAGGGTATGCAATAACTTGATTTAAGTTCGCCTCTGCTAAATTTGCAGCATTTTGCGCTTTTACAAGAGATGTTTGAGAATCATCAAGATTTGTTTTAGCTGCCAATACATCGGAGCTCGCCACTAAACCAACATTATACTGTGCCTCTACATTAGTTACATGACCTTGATAATCTTTAACAGCTTGTTGTGCTACATCTACCATATTACGGCTCATAATCAATGTATAATAACCGTTAAGAGCATCATATTTTGCTTGTTGTAAAGCCTCTTCATAGCTAGCACCAGTACCTTCACGAGTATAACGTGCAGAATCAATGCTTGCATCGAGTTGTGGATTGAATACAGGCGCACTAATGGAGAAGTTATGACTACCAGATTTGCCACTACCTGTGTCACCGCCCGTTTTTTGAGCACTCCAACCATAACTAACACTTGGATTCTTACCAGCTGCTACTTGGCTTACTGCAGATTTAGCAGCTTCATAACCCCATTTAGTTTGCTTAGCTGTACGATTATTAGCTAATGCTAAATCAACCGTACGGGCTTCGTTTAAAGCTAATGTACGTTCATAGGTTTTACTGTCTAAAACAGATTTTTCTGCTAATTGCTTTTGTGTTAATTGAATAGCTTCTTTTTGATATTTGCTTAATTGGTCTCCGTTGTTAACGGATGTAGTTACTACATCAGCCGCGAATGCACCAGTAGTAACTAAAGAAAGCATTACACCTAAGGAAAGAACCTTTTTATTCATAATATGTACCTCCATACTCATATAGAGTAAATGTGTTAGTCATTAGAATACTTGTTTAATACCGAAATAGGTACCTCCATTCGTAGAACTGAACGGTCTGGTCATTTGAATAACGCCATAGGTATCTTTATGCAAACGTATATCACTACGAATACGATATTTACGATGATTAAGGTCATATAGCGCGGCTGATAAGGACACAGGACCACGGAAGTTATAATCCACCCCAAGACCCAATTCACTTTCAAAAATACCACCACGCACTAACCATTTAGAACTAATAAATCGACCTGCATTCAGATCAAAAGTAGTATCATCACCCATATTAGAAAGGCCAATTTCAGCCATTCCTTTATTGTTAAAGGCACGTACTCTACCATTGACACGGAATTCATTATCCGTTGTGTTATACAACAAATCTACAGATGGTTCAATCTTGGTAGATGACTTTTTTTCAGTCATACCAACCTCTACACTATTTCCATTTACATCCGTTTGGTACGCCTTTCCGCCCATCAGTTTATTGATGCGAGCTGAAATCTGTGCCGTATTATGTAAAGTCTCCTTAATATTTTCTTGTGCTTTAGGATCTGTTACAGTTGATTCCATGGTACGAGCCATATTATCTACACGATCAGTAGTTTGTTTTAAATTAGTTAAAATAGCACGCATATCATTGCCTGCATTACCATCAGCATTAAACTGTTGTACTGCTTGATTTAGCTGAGCCGTTACATCCGCCATATTTTGTGTAATAGCTACCGCATTATCAGCCATCACAGCTGTAGATTGCAAAGAATATTTAAGTGCACTTTGAGTTGCAGGATCACCAATAATACTATTAATAGACTGTAGCATCTTCTCAGTACCATCCATTAATTTTTGTGCACTCTGCATGGCCTTATCCACAGCATCAACGCCTTCACCTTTAACGGAGTCACCATCTTGTAAATATACTTTAGACTGTCCTGGTGAAATTTGAATAAATTTATCACCTAAAAAACCATCTGACCCCAAGGAAAAGATTGAGTCACTTGGAATCTGCGTTTTTTCATCAAGTTTCATCTTAACCACAACGCCACGCGGTGTAATTTCAATATCAGAAACAGTCCCGATGGCCACGCCGGAAAATTTAACCTGATTCCCATTTTTTAGGCCATTTACTTGAGTGAAATCACCTGTAATTGTCATTTGCGGTTTAGCCCAAATATCGATACGGCCTACAAATAGTATGCCTGCAATAAATAGAACTATACCTATTATTGTAAAAGCCCCTACCTTGGCCTCCGTCGTCCACTTCATTATATATCTCCCATCGCAGATTCGTTAATCGGCTCTGCTTCACCATGAATAAATTGTTGTACCTTCTTATTTGTAGAATTCTTAAATTCTATTGTATCAGAAATTTCTACAAAATGCCCCTGATCGAGTAAAGCTATGCGGTCAGCAACATAAAATGCTGACTGCATATCATGTGTTACCACGATAGAAGTACAACCAAGCCGATTCTGCATCCCCTTAATTAGCATACTAATCGTACCTGATGTAATAGGATCTAACCCTGATGAAGGTTCATCATAAAGAATTAAACTCGGATCTAGTGCTATAGCACGAGCTAAGCTAACCCGCTTTTTCATACCACCAGATAACTCATTAGGCATATAGGACTCATATCCCTTTAAACCAACCCAATCAAGTCTTTCTGCCACAATGCGTTTGATTTCGTCATCCTTTAACTTCGTATGTTGACGCAAACCAAAAGCTACGTTCTCACCTACCGACATAGAATCAAACAAAGCTGAATATTGGAATACCATCCCCATTTTTCTTCGTACCGTATTAAATTCATCTTCAGATAATGTAGTTATATCTGTGCCATCTACGATAATCTGCCCTGATGTAGGACGTTGTAAACCTATTAATAAGCGAAGTAATGTACTTTTACCACTACCACTGCCGCCTAATATAACTAACGTCTCCCCATCATTAATAGTGAGATTAACAGAGTCTAAAATCACACGTGACTCGTAGGCAACTACAACATTACGTAGTTCAATCATAAATCCCTCTAAAAATATCCACTAAAATAACAATGTAGATAAAAAGTAATTTAATACAAATACTAGAATAATACTAGTTACTACAGAACTAGTAGTGGAAAAACCAACAGCTTCTGCGCCCATTTTAGTTTCCATGCCCTTATAAGCACCTACCAATGCAATGACAGCACCAAACACACTAGACTTTATAAGTCCTAAGGTGAAATCTGAAATGGTAGAAAACATTTGAATAGAGTCTAAATATGTACTAGGCGCCAAACCCTTGATAACAGTGGCTACAAAGTAACCACCGGCAATACCGATAACAACACCATAAAATGCCAAAATTGGCACCATAATCATACACGCTACTACACGTGGTACCACGAGGTAACCAACAGGATCAACAGCCATAACACGTAGGGCATCAATTTGTTCTGTTACCTTCATTGTACCAATTTCAGCCGTGATAGCTGCGCCAACACGGCCGGCTAATACTACACCAACTAAGATAGGACCCAATTCACGGCCCATAGCTACAGCCATAAGGCCACCTACTGTACTTTGAGCACCATAGGTAATTAGTACATCTGTAATCTGTAAGGTCATAACGGCACCAGCAAAGAGTAGAGTTAAGCTAATAATAGGCAAGGAGTCTACCCCTAAGTGAGCCATCTGTTGAAATACATGCCACAGATTAATCATTTTTAATTGTTTTATTGTTTGCCACACTAATAATGTAGCACTACCCATCTGCGATAAGCCGTTTATGACGACTCGACCTATCGATTCTAGCCAACTCAACAGTCTATCCCTTTCCCTTACAGTTTCAACTTATTCAGCTATATTTGTTCCACCAGCATTAGCCTCATCTTTTTTATTGGTTTCTTTCGACTCTTTTTTTGAATCCTTTTTAGACTCAGCTTTATCCGTTTTATCTTTTTTAGATTGATCTTCCAATTCTAACTTGCGTTCCATCTTAATCTGATGTTTCGCTTCTTTGACACGTTTTGCTAATTCTTTATCCCGATCAGCAGGCTTCATTACATGAATCGTAAATTGACCATCACCTTGCACAATGTACTCAGTATCAACAGCAGTCTTTTCAGGTTTCTTTTCATCATCCTTACTAGAACTCAAATCTTCTTGACCAGTTTTTTTCTTTACATCCCCTGGCATAGGTTTTGATTCCACATCTTTAAGCTTAGCCTTTTTAACAGATTGAGAGCCATCTTCATCAACTAAGCTGATACCATCTTCCAAAAATTCTACAACGATTTGATTATTTGTATCTGTCTTTTGAATTTCATCATAAAGCTCATCAAAATCTTTATGAACTTTCAAACGGCGTAAAATTTCATCTGTTAAATTATATTTCTGTTTTTCCAATACGTATGGCAATGGAATCTCGCCACCGCCACGCACCTCTAAGGTATACTTACCAATAGCTTGATCTTCAGGTACCTTAAAGAAAATTTGTTTAATAACCTTTTCACCGCGGAACGGCTCTAATGTTACATCTACTACGATAGTATCCCCAGGAGAAACTACAGTAGACGAAGCAGAAGCATCGATAAGCTTTGCTGTTTTCTTATCTTGCGTTACGTTTGTTTCAACCGAAATATCCGAAATTTCATAGTTGATGAATCGATTGTTCATAAGAACATCAATGACATTATAAAATTCATCAACTGCTTTTTCACTAATGGAATCAGAGCTGTAGAACATATTTGTCCGCGTTAATGGCTTATGTTCTTTCCCTTTTGGCGTAATAGTATAAGAAATTGTAGCCGTACCAGAGCCACTGCGATCCAATGTTTTATTCAACATATTGTATAAGGCTGTAGCTGCTAAAGTTGGTGTCATTTCACCATCTTCAATAACCTTGACGGAACTAGTTCTATCACGGCCCATATCAATATCCTTTAAATGGAATCGCAATGGAATACCTGGCGAAATCACGCCTGATACACCTGCAATACCGGCACCTCTATCTTCGGTAACAGAACCAATCTCTTTACCCATAGAGCCAAGCTTAAAGGCAGCATTATAGCTTTTTACAACGGTAAAGATACTTGCATTGTGCATAAAATAGTTAGAAGAACCATGTTTTAAGAATGGATGACCAAAGGCAACAACCTTTTCACCATCTACATGAGTAACAGTACCAATAGCGCCCAATTTAAGGTCACCATCAACTAGCAAAGCCGCTACCGAGCCACCAGCTTCTAAAGGTTTTGCAATTTCATCACCACTAGCACTTGCGGTGTCATATGTTTCATATTTATATTGTGGTAACTTCGATTTAAAGTATTCCATTGATGCCGCATCGAAGCCATACGCCATAAGTGGAGTACCTAAAGGAATCAATTGTGTATCATCCCAAGGTTTAGATAAGTTTTTCTCATATGGTATATTCCATAGTTTGACCATATCCTCAATAGGAGTAATCATACCTATCGTACCATCCGCAAACCCCCAGCCATAAGCAACAGCCCCAACGAGTTTACCATTTATATATACAGGGCTACCACTCATACCATGCGCAATGCCACCAGTTTGATCCATAACGGGTCCGGAAAACTTGGCTAAAATAAGATGGCCAGATGGTCCCTTATCCTTCATGACACCCAGTACCTTTACATCAAAAGTGGAAATAGTATCCCCTACGATTACAGTTTTTGCAATACCTTCCATACCTGTTGTTACATCATTGACAGGCATAAAATCAATAGCCTGTGCAGTTGTAAGTGAAGTACAGAAGAAAAGCGCCAGTATCGCTTTTCTATACCGACGCCAAGAATGAGAAAACTTCATTCCTTCTCTCCTTTATTTACTTTCTACAGTGACAACGATTTGATCACGAGAAACGTCTGAACCCACTGTAACATTAACCGCCGTTACAGTACCAGTTACAGTAGATTTAGCAGCAGCCATAGGACCAGCCAATGTCTCTACAGTCACCAATGTTTGGCCTTCTGTTACAGAAGTACCAACAGAAACTGTAGAAGCAACTTTACCTGTTAATACACTTTGGTATGATACAGGGGCCGCCATTACAGAGCTAACACTTAAAATGCCTAATGCAGCTAAAGCTAACACTACTCTTTTCATAACGATCCCTCCTTTTACAAAATTAGTTATGTATTTATAGTATACTAAATTATTAGTAATATTTCAAACAAATTTGTATGCAACGAATCTATTTTATGATTACTATATCCTCATAACTCATAGGTGCAGAAGATTTGTGTACATAATCATCATTGATAACTATATCAATGCTACCTTGATTTGATAATTCAGCGCCATCAACAACACCTAATTTAGACAATAACTGAGCTCCTTCTTTTTGAGTCACACCTACAGATTGAAGTTCGGATTTATCAACTGTTAGCACAACTAAATCATGTTCCTTTGTGGTTCCAATGAAACTACGACCTTTGTTATTAGATTCATCAGCTCCTACATAGCGACCGCCTTTCATCACCATAGTGCCCACTTCTAAACTAGCTCCACCGGTAGTACTAACTTGAGCAAGTTCTTCTCTATTTTGAATCGTAATAGGTGTTCCAACTTTTAATTTACGTAAAGCACTTCCAGATTCGCCATGACCAGACAATACGTATTGGTTTTCCCCAATTTTAGAATTTCCCTTTTGTTTACTAATAACCTTGCCATTAGCTACAGTCACTTCATAACCATATTCATTGGTCTTTGTAGAAGGACCATAAGTTGACGTATAAAGGGTCAAGGCATTCTCTTTACGAACCGTATCAACGGAGGTGATTACAAAACTCTCATTCTTTGTTTTAGCTTGAAGTAAAGGTTTTTTCTCTTCTATAAAATATCCTCTATTAGGCGTATATCGTAACGTACCACGATTAGAAATACGCTCTAAATCAATGGCTCCATCACTCGCCACTGAGTAAGGTCGTTCAAAACTGCCCCCTTTTACCTTTGCTCCAATGATAGCTGTATGAGCTTGAGTAACAGAAGATAATGGTTTACCTTCTGGAACATGCGCCACCACCATAGGTGAATCATTATCTACGGTCAATGCAAAGGCTTGAATTTTCCCTTCAGCTACGGTGTTATTAATTTTGCTATACGTTACAGATTTATTTACATCTTTTGTAGTCTGTTGCGCATAGCCAGAAAATAAATCCACTACTATACGCGAAGGCTTTTCTAATGCAAACTCATGATGTTGTACATCCTTATTCGCTGTTAATGTTACTCGTAAGGCCCCATTAACCTGTTGTAAGCCAATGCCTTTAAGAACTCCCGTTTTTTTATCATTTTGTGATATGGGGCCAGTTAAACCATTTGTAGTACCCCCTAAGTTCAATGTAAGAGCATGTGTTTCTTCATTATAGGATTGAGTCCAAGATACAGGCATTTCAGATACATCTAAAACAATTCGGCTTGTACCTTCATGATTAGATACGCGCACCCCTGTTAAATTACCGGCCTCAGCATGAGGAACGGTACTACCCAGTAGACCTAAAACAGCAAAAGTCATATACAGATATCGTTTCATCTTTAATTCCTCTATAGCTACAAACCATAATAATGGCCTTATATCATTACATCAATTTTACGCAATATACTTTTATTATAGTATACAGCATAAAGATGAAAAATTCAAAAAATAAACGAAAAACGAGGTTACAGTCTAAAGATACTCCATACATAAAATAGAATAACTGTAGACCATAACCTCGTCAATTTAAGCTTACTTCATCATGGTATATTATTATAACTATATTATTGTAACTCATCTAATGTATCACGAAGCTGTGACATTTCATCTAAAGCCTTTGCAACACCTTTAATTACTGCATATCTTGGAGATTCTACAAGGTATGCCGCGATTCCAATAGACCGTGTAATAACACGGTCTAATCCATCGATGAGCGCGCCACCACCAGTAAGAATGATACCATGATCATTGATAGCGGCCACAAGTTCTGGTGGAGTTTTCTCTAGAATGGACTTAACGCCTTCCAAAACATTCATCACTTGTGCTTCTAGAGCACGTTGAATCTCTAAAGAATTCACCGCAACCATCTTTGGTAATCCAGAACTTGCATCTCGTCCTCGTACCTCAATCGTACGCTCCTTTGCACGACGATCCACAGTCCCTACAGAAATTTTAATTTTCTCTGCCGTTAGCGGACCAATAACGAGGCGCTTCTTACGGCGGATATAACGGATAATAGATTCGTTAAAAGAATCTCCACCGATGCGAAGTGATTCACTTACAACCACACCCGTATCACAAAGAACGGCAATATCCGTAGTGCCACCGCCAACATCGACAACCATCGCCCCTACGTGCTTAGCATCATTGAGACCAGTCCCCATAGCAGCAGCCAATGGCTCTTCAATAAGGACCGTCTTTTTTGCACCGGTTCTGAGTAAGGCCTCTAAAATGGCGCGTTTCTCTACAGGTGTAATGCCTGATGGCACACATACGATAATACGCGTCTTCATCAATCTAGAGGCAGGTACAACGGAGCGAATAAAGTACTTCAACATGAACTCTGTCATATCATAATCTGCAATAACGCCCGCTTGAACTGGACGGATGACGGAAATCCCTTTTGGAGTACGACCTACCATAGAACGTGCAGCCTCACCTAAAGCAAGAATATCACCGGTTTTATCATCCCGTGCAATATACGCAGGTTCATCTAATACCAAGCCTTTACCCTTTGCAAAAATGAGGATATTTGCAGTCCCTAAATCAATTCCCAAATCGAAGTTTAAAGATCGATTTAAACGACTCATAAAATCTCCGACTTGCTCAGGTCGAACTAAACGTTTTAATGTCATGGCTGGCGTTGTTTTAGCAATCGCTACAGTCTCACGACTACGTCGTTCAGCACGGCGCATTTTTGTAACTTTAATCATGGTCTCGCGCATATTGGAGGCTAAATGATTAGCTTGCTTTGCCACGCCATTTGAAAGCTTAGTGGACTTACGTTTTGTCCTTCTCAATGGTTTGCGTGTAGTACTCGCTTTCGAATTCTCAACCTTTGCAGCACCTAAGTTCTGTTGCTCGTTGTATAAAGCCGGCCCTTTAGAGCGCCGGCTTCTTTTCTTTTTATTTTGTTTTGGCTGTGTACTCTTATTCGTCAACCCGAACAATATCAGCACCTAACCTTTGCAATTTACCTACAAAATCATCATAACCTCGGTCAATATGATGTAAACGACCGACTTCTGTTCTACCTTCCGCAGTCAATGCAGCGCATACCAGCGCCGCTCCAGCACGCAGGTCAGTAGCATTCACTATAGCCCCGTGTAAGCTTGGCATACCTTCGACAATAGCTTGACGATTATCGATGTCAATATGCGCCCCCATTTTACGAAGTTCAGCAACATGCATAAAACGATTTTCAAATACAGTTTCTGTTACTGTACTAGTGCCTTCCGCAATCGTAGTAAGAGCCATGAATTGAGCTTGCATATCTGTTGGGAATCCAGGGTATGGCAAGGTTTTAATATCGACAGCTTTAATGCCTTTACCACTACTGATAACGCGGATGCCGTCGATTTCTTCCTCTACTGTTACACCAGCTTCCTTTAATTTAGCCACTACTGGTTTTAGATGTTCTGGCAATGCATTTTCTACGAATACATCACCACCTGCCATAGCAGCAGCAATTAAATATGTACCAGCTTCAATGCGGTCAGGAATAACTGTATGAATAGCACCGTGTAATTGAGGTACACCTTCAATACGGATCACATTTGTACCAGCTCCGCGAATATTAGCACCCATAGCATTTAAGAATGTAGCTAAATCAACAATTTCAGGCTCTTCTGCAGCATTTTCGATAATGGTTTTACCTTCCGCCATAGAAGCAGCCATAATTACATTCTCTGTAGCCCCCACACTTGGGAAATCCAAATAAATTTGAGTCCCTTTAAGTCCTTCCGGAGCATGAGCATATACATAATCTTCAGTAATTTCAATTTTTGCACCTAATGCTTCAAATGCTTTTAAATGAAGATCAATGGGACGTGCACCGATAGCACATCCACCAGGCATTGAGATTTTAGCCTCCCCTTTACGAGCCAAAAGTGGACCCATGACAAGGAAGGATGCACGCATTTTACGCACAAGTTCATAAGGAGCTTCCGTAGCAGTCAATGTAGAAGCATCGAAAACAATTTCACCATCTGCATTATTACGAGTGATTTTAACCCCCAAAGACTCGATAACTTGGCAAATCGTGCCTACATCTTCTAAATTTGGAATTTCAAGCAATTTACTAGGCGTTGATGCTAGCAAAGTACCGGCAATAATAGGGAGTACTGCATTTTTGGCACTACTAACACGTACACGTCCTTCCAATCGATTGCCACCTTGAATGATTAACTTTTCCAACAGAATTCCTCCTACACTTTATATCGTTCATCTTGTATAAGCTACAAGACCTTGTATTTATAACGTCATATACTAAATGTTATTATACTATTTTTCGATATATCTCATCAAGAGAATGAGAGAAAATACAAAGAAAAAAAAGCCCTGAATATATCTCAAAAATTTGTGCCCAATTTTTGAGTATATTTCAGGGCTTTATTCTTATTTAGCTTTTAATGTTTTAAGTTTATGATCCATATGCACTGTATCAAGGAAACGAACCGTACCAGTTTTAGACCGCATCACAATAGTATGAGTACGCGCACCACCTGGGAAATATTGAATTGGATTTAATAAGTTACCACGTGTAATAGCAGTAGCCGCAAAGATAACATCATCAGTACGAACTAAATCATTTAATGTGAGCACTTGGTTTACATCGGCAATGCCCATTTCATGGCAACGACGAATTTCTTCTTCCGTTTCTGGTTTTAAGCGAGCTTGCATATCGCCGCCTACACATTTTAAGGCTGCAGCCGCTAATACACCTTCAGGTGCACCACCAGTACCTACAACCATGTGCACCCCAGAACCTTCGATACAACATTCCATAGCTGGATTAACATCACCATCAGAAATGAGCATAATACGAGCCCCTACTTCACGAGCCTCTTTCATCAAGCCTTGATGACGCTCACGATCAAGCATAACTAACGTGATTTCATCTACATTACGTTCCATTTTAGCCGCTACATTTTTGATATTTTCGGTCAAAGATTTCGTAATATCGATAGCACCTGCACCTCGAGGACCAACACAAAGTTTCTCCATGTACATATCCGGTGCATGTAACAAGCCACCTTTTTCTGCAATCGCCATAACTGCAATAGCACCATTTTGACCTTTAGCAATCAAGTTTGTCCCTTCAATAGGATCAACGGCGATATCTACTTCTGGTCCGCCAGCACCTACGTGTTCTCCGATATAAAGCATAGGAGCTTCATCAATTTCGCCTTCTCCGATAACCACAGTACCAGAAATGCGAACAGAATCAAACGCTTGACGCATAGCATCTACAGCAAGACCATCGGCTGCATCCTTTTGCCCACGGCCAAGCAAACGACCGCTACGCAAAGCTGCGGCTTCAACGACACGAGCAAATTCCAAAGATAATGTACGATCCATAATGGGCCTCCTTATAAGTCCTCTATGTATTGATATGACTCTTACCTAGAGTCTCTAACTTATTGATTAGCTTGTTTCCAATCTTCCATAAATTTTGCAAGTCCTGCATCAGTCAACGGATGTTTCATAGCTTGCATGAGTACTTTAAATGGAACAGTTGCAATATGAGCACCTGCTTTAGCACATTGAATAATATGCAGCGGAGTTCTCACACTTGCAGCAATAATTTCAGTTTCAATTTCATGAATAGCGAAAATATCTGCAATATCTTGAATCAATGTAAGACCATCCATGCTGATATCATCAATACGACCCACAAATGGACTCACATAACTTGCACCTGCACGAGCAGCTAATAAGGCTTGGTTTGCAGAAAAAATCAAAGTCACATTCGTTTTAATGCCTTCTTTGCTCAAAATAGCAACGGCTTTAAGACCTTCTGGAGTCATAGGAACTTTAATAACCACATTAGAGCCTAATTTCACAAGGTCATGTGCTTCCGCCACCATGCCTTCAGCATCAGAGGAAATAACCTCTGCGCTAACAGGTCCATCAACAAGGTTTGCAATTTCAGAAATAACTTGTTTCAAATCGCGTTTAGCTTTCACGATAAGCGATGGGTTTGTAGTTACGCCATCAATAAAACCAAAATCATAGGCCTCTTTAATCTCATCAAATTCTGCTGTATCAATAAAGAATCTCATAAAATGCCCCCTCTTATTTAGCCGGTGAAATCACTTCAACGCCACCCATGTATGGCACGAGAACTTTTGGAATTACAACGGACCCATCGGCTTGTTGATAGTTTTCCAAGATAGCAGCTACTGTACGCCCTACTGCAAGGCCAGATCCATTTAATGTATGAACGAATTCCGGTTTACCCTTAGGTCCACGACGGAATTTAATATTAGCACGACGAGCTTGGAAATCAGTCATATTAGAGCAAGAGGAAATTTCTCTATACTTGCCTTGTGCAGGCATCCACACCTCTACATCATAGGTTTTAGCAGAACCAAAGCCCATATCACCTGTGCACAGAGTGATAACACGGAACGGTAATTCTAATAAGCGCAATACTTCTTCTGCATTATCTGTTAATGTTTCTAATTCTTTGAAAGAATCTTCTGGTTTAGCTAATTTAACCATTTCAACTTTGTTAAATTGATGTTGTCGAATAAGGCCACGAGTATCACGCCCCGCGGAACCCGCTTCAGCACGGAAACATGCGGTGAATGCAGTATAGTATTTAGGCAATTCCTCTTCGCTCAAAATTTCACCACCGTGATAATTAGTCAATGTAACCTCAGCAGTTGGAATCAAGAAATATTCCGTTCCCTCTACATGGTACATATCTTCAGCAAATTTAGGCAATTGCCCAGTGCCCGTCAAAGTTTCACGCGTTACCATATATGGAGTCATCATTTCAGTATAGCCATGTTTATCTACATGAAGATCCACCATGAAGTTGATAAGAGCGCGTTCCAAACGAGCCCCTAACCCCTTATACACAGTAAAGCGAGCTCCACTCATTTTGCCTGCACGATTGAAATCAAGGATATCGAGGCTTTCACCTAAATCCCAATGAGCCTGTACATCAAAATTAAATTGACGTGGTTCGCCCCATTTGCGTTGCTCCACATTTTCATCTTCATCGGCCCCTACAGGAACAGATGCATCACACATATTTGGCAACATCAATGCCGCATCGCGCAATTTTGTTTCCACTTCGCGAATACGGTTATCAAACTCAGCAATCTCATCGCCTACTTTTTTCATTTCTGCGATTTTTTCATCAGCATTTTCTTTGTTGCGTTTTAATTTGCTAATTTCTTCTGTTACAGAATTGCGAAGCGCTTTTAATTCTTCTACTCGACCGATCAATTGACGACGTTCATCATAAGCGGATACAAAGGTTTTCAGATCGCCTTTTGTATGACGATTATCTAAATTTTGTTGCACTAAATCAATATTTTCACGGACAAATTTTAAATCTAACATACTATAAACCTCATTTTCCAACTATGTTACGCACAATATATTCAATACGTTTAAGTATACCATATATTGGTGTATTTATCATTAAATTATGTGCTATATACTAGACTTCTCACCAATATTTTATATTATTCATCCTCTTCTTCATCTAGCAAATAATCTTTTGCCATCCATTTACGCGTGCCTGTAAAAGAAATGGTCACCCATTTTTCCGTTGGGTTACCGCCGATTTCTTGGTCAATTTCATTGCGAATAGCATCAATTTCAGCAATGGTTTGATATGGAAAACTTTTAGGAACTAAAATATCAATTTCAATGATTCGAGTATTGCCATATACTTGCACGCTCGTCACATAATCTTTAAAATTATACTTTTCCATAAATCGATCCATAATTTCTTGCACTTCATTATGCAATGAAGTTGGTGCCCATCCTAATATTTGTTTCATGGATGGCACAATGATACGAAATGCAGAGGGTATCATCTGTACCGCTAAAATAATTAATACAATAGGGTCAATATAAGTAGCCCATCTAGCATATTCAGTACTTTCTAGCATAGTAGCTACAACGAAACTAATCAAGATAACCGCTTCTAACAAAGCATCGACATACCAGCTTACATTATCAAATTTAATCAAGTTAGACTGCAAACTTTTATTAATACGACGTACATAAAGATAGTAAGCAGTATCCGCAACAGTAAAGAATATAGCATAGAAAATAGCTGGCCCGAAGTCTACGTGACGTCCACCAGACAAAAGATCTGTAATCCCACTAGATAAGGCATAAATTACTATGAGAAGAATAAAAAAGCCCTCCACGGCGAGCACCAGAGGTTCAAATTGCCAAAAACCGAATTGGAATCGCTTACTCGTTTCTCTAGCAACTAACTTAGCTGTCATAAGCATCATAATCTTAATAACAACATCAACGAAGGAGAATACCCCATCTAACAACACTGCACTAGATCCCGTTACAATCCCCATCACAGTGCCGCTCACCGCAACTAGCGCCATCAAAGCAACAGATTGCATTAATAGCTTTTGTTCAATAGAGCGTCTTGCTCCTAATATATCCATTAAGCCCCCCACTTTCTTAATTTGTACATTTTTTTATTATACACCAAGTGAATTGATGAGCAAAATCGCCCTGTTCAGTAATATAAACAGAAAAGCTATAAAACCTACTATAAATCATAATCCAAAGTTTATCTAACACCTCGGTCAGGTTCTAAAAGAAGCACCGAAAAGCAGCTAGTTTGAAGGGTATACAAACTAGCTGCTTTAAATATATCAGTATTTTTTTCTGTAAGATATAAACTTTACCCTTTTGGACTCGGAACTACGCGACCAGCTACATAGCGTTCAATAATATGACGATCATCCCCTACATATAGCCAGCGCTCTAAACGCTCTTCCAAAGAACGTTCATTTGGGTCAAATAAGGACGTATCATCGATAATAAGGGCATCTAACTCATAGCCTTTTTCAAAGCTTCCAACGTGGCCAAAAAATTGTCCACCACCCTTGGTAGCCATATAGAAGGCTTCACTCAAGGTAAGAGGTGCATAGTTTGGGTCTACTTCAGCCCATTTCATTTTCGATAGACCAATAGCTTCAGTAAGGACCTTTGCCATCGATACAATATGTCCACCAGAAATATCGGAGCCTAAACCAATTGGTATATTCCGCTCAATCAGCTTACGAATCGGTGCAATTCCGCTAGAAAGATTTACATTCGAATATGGACAATGAGATACCATGGTCTGCGTTTCAGCCATGCGATCCATTTCTACGTCACTCAAATGAATGCAATGGGCCATTACAGTTGGCACGGTACCCATCAAATGATGTTCATAGTACACATCTGTATAGTTTGACGACTCAGGATGTAATGATGCGACCCAATCAATTTCGCCGTGATTTTCCGACAAATGAGATTGAACAGGAACATCGTATTCTTTCGCTAATTTAGCAAGTCCTGTCATGAGTTCACTCGTACAAGATGGTACAAAGCGCGGTGTAATAATAGGTTTAACTAAAGGTCCAAATTGAGCTGATGTATCTAACCATACTTTAGTATCAGCTAATGATTGATTCGTTTCTTCAATCAAAAATTCCGGACTATTACGGTCCATGTTTACCTTACCCACATAAGCTGACAATCCTGCTTTTTGTAAAAGCTCCATCAACACCAATGTGCTGTCTTTATGGATTGTGCCAAACAAAATACTTCTCGTCGTACCATTGCGCCATAAATCGTGAACAAAGGCACCATATACTAGACGAGCATAGTCAGGATCAATAAATTTTGCCTCTTCAGGAAATGTATAAGTTTCAAGCCATGGTAACAGTTCCTTATCCATACCAAGTCCACGATTACAATATTGTGGTGCATGCGCATGGGTATCCACAAAACCAGGAATAATGAGATTATCACCGTAATCAACAACATCATACTCTGTATAAACTGTAGGAATACTTTCACCACAATGAACAACCACCCCATCTACAGCAATAACATAACCCTGTTGAATAGATACAAGTGCTGATGGATTCGGTGTATATAATATATTTCCTTTTAAAATAATCGTTGAATTCATATAACCTCCTCGCGTGATTAGAGCCCTAAAGTACTGCGCCCATATACTACGCTAGATTTTCGTTTAAAGACTATGCTATATGATTCATAGTATATGCTATTTAAATAGCAAAGTGAATGATGAACGCCACAGTCATGATGTACATAATAGGATGAATTTCATGATGACGACCTGTTGCCAATTTAATTAATGTATAAGAAATAAAACCAAAGGATAAACCTTGAGCAATACTAAATGTTAATGGCATAAGAAGAATTGTTAAGAACGCAGGCAATGCTTCCGTGAAATCAGTAAAATCAATATGCGTTACCTCACTCATCATAAATACGCCAATAGTAATCAGTACAGGTGCAGTCGCTTGTACCGGTACCAATAAGAACAATGGTGCAAAGAATAAAGATACCAAGTATAAAAGGCCAGTTACTACTGCCGTAAGACCTGTGCGACCACCATCAGCAACGGCTGCCGCACTTTCAATATAAGAAGTAACTGTAGAGGTACCTACAACGGCACCTGCTGCGGCACCAATAGACGTACATAGCAAGGCACGATTCAAACCTTCAAATTTCCCTTCTTCATTTACTAAGTTTGCTTTTCTCGTTACACCAATCAATGTACCGATATTATCGAACATATCCACAATAGTAATGGAGAAGATAATGGAGAAAAAGCCATACCCAATAGCACTCATTACATCAAGTTGACCAAATGTGTCTACTGGAAATGGTGGTACCAAGTTAAAGATATCCGAACTAGATATAGGAACCTTAGTCAAACCTAACACCATAGCCAAAATCGTAGTGAAGGCCATACCAATTAACAATCCACCCTTAACCTGCTTAGCTAATAAAATACTTGTAATAAACAAGCCTAACAATGTTAATAGTACTGCAGGATCTTTCATGTTCCCAAGGGTTACAAATGTAGCATTATCAGAAATAATTATATGAGCATTTTTAAAGCCAATGAAGGCAACGAATAAACCAATACCTACGCCAATAGAGGTTTTCAGCACTTGTGGAATACCATCTACTATTTTATTAAGAACTTTAGTAACTGTTAAAATAACAAAAACTGTACCGGAAATAAAAACGGCACCTAATGCAGTTTGCCAACTAAGGCCCATAGCACCACAAATGGTATACGAGAAAAATGCACTTAGGCCAAGTCCAGGTGCTACGATAACCGGAACATTAGCAACAAAACCTATTAGCATTGTCGCAAAGGCAGTTGTTAAAATTACAGCCGCTACAGCACTACCATGAGGCATTCCTGATACAGATAATAGATTGGGTATTACTGCCAGAATGTATACTGATGCAATAAACATTGTAATACCCGCAAAAATCTCAGTCTTTACTGATGTTCCATGTTTGGTTAACTTGAAAAACCGATCAAGACAACCATTGGCTTGATTACCTCTTTCATAATCCATTGAACTCATCGCACTTACCTCCTAAACTTTTAGAAATATAAATTTAGTTAAATAAAAAAACGGCTACAAGAGCATCATAAATAAGCTCTTGTAGCCGTAAATCTCGGTTCACGCTAGAGAGACTTGACCCATCCCGTCAAGGTTATACAAGGTATGTAGTAGTTCTATACAGTTAATCTATATCATCACATTCAGATTCGATAAAGCAAAGATAAATAAGAAAAACTTTATATGCATGAATTTATATCATATATATTATGTAAATACCACATCTCACACTTAGTATAAAATTATTTTTATACACTGTCAATAACAATTGATGAATAATCATAAACTATTTTTTTATCCTAGAAATTATTTTCTATAGACTTTATATCGTTAATTTTGTTATATACTTATAGACTGGTACAGGAGCTCAACATATTAACCACTCCATTAATCCATCGTATAAAATTACATATAGCATTCATGTTTCAATACATATTTAAAGGCAGTATCGTAGTAACAGGTTTAAAATGATTTTTATATGATACTAACTATTTCATAAATATATAAAAAGCTCCCTACTCAAAGAATAGGGAGCCTTAATAGTGTCGATTATTATTCTGCTTCTTCAGCTTCAAAATGCTTAGGAGCTTCTGGTTTCATCAACGGGAACAATAATACATCTCGAATAGATGCAGAGTCTGTTAAGAACATAACAAGACGGTCGATACCAACACCAAGACCAGCTGTTGGAGGCAAGCCGTACTCAAGAGCAGTAACGAAATCCTCATCCATACGATGAGCTTCATCGTCACCCGCTTCACGTTCTTTCAATTGATCCAAGAAACGTTGTTTTTGGTCGATTGGATCATTTAACTCGGAGAAGCCATTTGCCAATTCACGACCATAGATGAAAGCTTCAAAACGTTCTGTAGCCAATGGATTTTCACGACTTGCTTTAGCAAGTGGAGAAATCTCTTTAGGATGACCATATACGATAGTTGGCTGAATCAAGTTTTCTTCTACATAATCTTCGAAGCAAAGATTTAAGATTTTACCAATACCATCATTTTCTGTGTATTCTACATTTAAGCGATCAGCAATAGCACGAGCTTCTTCTATAGTTGTGACTGCATCAAAATCTTCACCAGTGTATTTTTTTACACCTTCAGCCATTGTGATACGATTCCAAGGAGGAGTCAAATTAATTTCTGTACCTTGGTATGTAATTTCTTGTGTACCAAGTACTTCTTGAGCACAGTAGGACACAAGATTTTCTGTTAAGCGAATGGCATCCTCTACATCGCCATAAGCTTGATAAGATTCAATAGTAGTAAATTCTGGATTATGACGATTATCGATACCTTCGTTACGGAAGCAACGGTTCATTTCGAACACGCGGTCCATACCACCAACGATTAAACGTTTTAGGTACAATTCTGGTGCAATACGCATATAAATATCGATATCAAGCGCATTATGGTGAGTGATGAATGGACGTGCAGCAGCACCACCAGGGATAGCATGCATCATCGGTGTTTCCACTTCCATGAAGCCATCACGCATCATGTATTCACGAATTTTAGCAACGATTTGAGAGCGTTTTACAAATGTATCACGTACTTCAGGATTTACAATCAAATCAACATAACGTTGACGGTAACGAAGTTCTGTATCCTTTAATCCATGCCATTTTTCTGGTAATGGACGTAAAGACTTAGATAACAATGTTAATTTATTAACTTTAATGGTAACTTCACCAGTATGAGTTTTAAATACGTGACCTTCTACGCCGATGATATCACCTATATCAAGCATTTTAACGTATTTATAAGCCTCTTCGCCCAAAACATCTTTACGGAAGTATACTTGAATATCACCAGATTTATCACGAATATTCGCAAATGCCGTTTTACCATGGGAACGGATTGTCATCAAACGACCTGCAATAACTACAGGCTGACCATCATATTTCAAGAAGAAGTCTTCTTTAATGTCTTTTGCGTAATCTTTTACGACAAAACGTTGGCCAAATGGGTAAATACCATCAGCTTCATATTCGGCTAATTTATCGCGGCGAATTTGCATTTGCTCATTCAGCTCTTCTTGTATATTTTTAATTTCTTCACTCATGTTATCGCCTCTTTGTCGGTAATTGTAAATTATTGGATTGCTAACACTTTGAATGTTACAGGACCATCTGGTGTGGAAACCTCTACTTCATCGCCCTTACGTTTACCCAAAATAGCTTTACCTACAGGAGATTCATTAGAGATACGATTGTTAAATGGATCCGCTTCAGAGGAACCAACGATAACATATTCCAATTCATCGTTGTACATAGTGTCAAGTACAGTAACTTTACTACCTACAGATACAACGTCACCTTTTACAGATTCATCGATGATCTTCGCAGTGTTAATCTTATTCTCTAACTCTACAATATGACCTTCAATAAAAGCTTGTTCATTTTTTGCATCATCATATTCAGAGTTTTCACTGATATCGCCATATTCAATAGCAGTTTTAATACGTTCAGATACTTCAATACGGCGTACAGATTTATAGTACGCTAATTCTTCTTCTAACTTCTTTAAACCTTCGGCGGTGAGTAATGTTTCTTTTACGTCTGCCATGGGTACCCCACTCTTTCTACATATAAATAATAAGAAAAAGTGTCATAATAAGATGACACCTTATCTCTTGTTTCTAAATTATCTCAATCATTATATAAAAATACTATTTATTTGTCAATCTGACTACCCTTCGGACAGTATTTTGCGATATGATTCTAGCTCATTGTGAAAGCTCGTTACAGTATGAATTGTATTCACTCGATTGCGCCAATATGCAGATTCCGGAAGTCCCTTCATATACCAGCCCGCATGAGTGCGTATCTCCTTAACGGCCATACTTTCACCCTTGTATTGGCATAACAAGTCAAAATGCTTTAATAACATATCTAGACGCTCTATATCGGTCGGAGCCGGCAATACTTCACCAGTGGCTAAATAATGATGAATACGACCAAAGATCCAAGGATTCCCCTGTGCACCACGGCCTACCATTACAGCGTCACAACCGGTTTCATCAAGCATTTGCTTAGCATCTTCAGGATTCACTATATCTCCATTGCCAAGTACGGGTACAGATACCGCTTCTTTCACAGCCTTAATATAAGACCAGTCCGCATGTCCACTATACATTTGCTCCTTTGTACGCCCATGTACGGCTATAGCAGCCACACCTGTAGACTCAATGCGTTTTGCAAAATCCACAACATTAATAGAGTCACTATCCCAACCGATACGCATTTTTACAGTAACAGGTACATCAACAGCCTCAACAGCGGCTTCTGCAACACGTGCCGCTAGATCAGGATTTTTCATAAGTGCCGAACCATCGCCAGAGGTAACTACCTTTTTTACAGGACAGCCCATGTTTATATCTACAATATCGGCACCCGCATCGGCCACAACCTTAGCCCCCAAAGCGATTGCTTCTGGATTAGAGCCAAAAATTTGCATGGATACAGGACGTTCTGCCTCTTCAATGCGCAATAATTCATGAGTACGTTCATTCTTATATTTAATGCCCATAGCACTGACCATTTCGGTACATACCAAGGCTGCACCTTGTTCTTTGGCCAGTAGTCGATACGCAATATCGCTAACCCCTGCCATAGGCGCTAATATGGCTTGACCATCAATTTTGACAGCCCCAATTTGCCACTGTTTATTATTCATATAATTCTATTTCCCTTAATAAAAAAGGTACAGCATAAGCTGTACCCGAATGTACACTACTTCGTTACCTATACGTAACTATATTATAGTAGCATTATTTATTTCTTTCGTAAATAAGGCGTAAGCCTTCTAATGTAAGCATAGGTTCTACATGGTCAATGCAGTCTGTAGCACTGCTAATAAGCTGTGCCAAACCACCTGTAGCCACTACAGTTACATGATTTCCCATTTCCGCTTTCATACGAGACACGAGGCCTTCTACTTGACCTACATAACCGTAGAACATACCAGATTGCATAGAAGACACCGTATTCCGGCAAATGACTTGCCCAGGGTCTCTCACATCGATACGAGGTAATTTGGCCGCCCGTTGGAATAAAGCCTCTGCAGAAATTGTTACCCCTGGAGTAATAACCCCGCCCATATAATCGCCATTACCTTGTACCGCACAATAAGTTGTAGCCGTACCAAAATCGATGATAATTAAATCGCCCTTATAAAGCTCATGTGCTGCTACAGCATTTACAATACGGTCAGCCCCTACTTCACGAGGATTATCATACTTAATAGCGATGCCAGTTTTAGTACCTGGACCTACAATAAGAGGATTTACATTAAAGTAGCGCAAACACACGCGCTCTAATGTAGGCATTAATGGTGGTACAACCGAGGAAATAATGATAGCATTAATATCTTTTACATCAACCTTACGGTCGTGAAAGAATAAGTTCATCATCAGCATGCCATATTCATCGGTGGTACGGACCCGATCTGTGGAAATACGCCAGTGACCCACAAGTTCTGTCTTGTCGTATACACCGAGAACAATATTGGTGTTTCCCACATCAATTACTAATAACATTAATGCCTCCTATTTACGTGGACGAATTGATACGTCCCCTGCCACAATACGTTTAATTGTCCCATCTGAGATTCTTACTAATAAATTACCATCTTCATCAATATCTGTAGCTACCCCTTCATAGGTATTGCCAGGAGCACGCACTTCAATTTCTTCACCGAGCGTAACAGATAATTGCCTCCATTCATTAAGGGTTTCTTCAAAGCCGCTATCGAGCACTTCATAATATTGATGTTCTAATTCTTCTAATATAAGTCTAAATGCTTCTGTGCGCTCAATATCAATATCTTCCATCGCAAGGGATGTAGCAATTAATTTCAACTCTTCTGGTAATTCTTCTTGTTTTGTTTTTACGTTGACCCCAATGCCCATTACAATATGAGAAATTTCTTCCATAGAACCAGACATTTCTGTCAAAATACCTACTAGCTTACGACCATTCACAAGAATATCATTAGGCCACTTTATCCCCGCATCGGTGAGCCCCATCTTATGAAATGCCTTCGTCAAAGCTACAGCAGCCATCAAAGTACACTTTGGAGCCTCTACAGGTGGAAAATCAGGCCGTAAAATCAAGCTAAACCACAAGCCTTTGCCAAATGGAGAATACCAACCGCGAGATAAACGCCCACGACCAGCAGCCTGTTCCTCAGTAACCACAACCGTACCTTCTTCTGCACCTTGTTGAGCTAAACGACGAGCTTCTAAGTTCGTAGACTCCGTGGTATCCATATAAACATATCGTTTACCAAATACATCTGTTTTTAAGATTTGTTTCATTGCCAAGGGGCTCAACAAATCAGGTTCTTCCAATAATCGATACCCTCTCTTGGTATAAGATTCAATTTTGTAGCCTTTTTGACGTAACGCCTTGATATGTTTCCAAATAGCTGTGCGCGAAACATGGCAGGCTTCGGACATATCTTGTCCCGATACGAAACTACCTTGGTTTTGTCTCAAGAATTCTAGCACTTCATCACGCATAGTTTAGAGCCCCTTTCTTTGTCAACCTAGGTTTACAATTCGATTGTACAAGTGTACCTTGTAAAATGCAAGGATTATTTAAAATAATTAATGTTATAATGTATATAGTATAAAGGTATACATAAAAAAATAGATAACAATAATGCTATCTATTATCCTTCGGAGAGATATATGAAACAGTTTACATTAGAAGAGAAAAATCAAGTTTTAGAGAACCCTTTTATCCATATTCATCGAAAACTGGATGTACTACTCAATATAGGGAAGTTACTAATGGAATGTGGGGCAAATACAAATCGAATCATTGAGGAAATGCTAAAAGCCGCAACATTTATGGGAATTCCTCATGATTACTTAAATATCCATATTTCATATACCACTATTATGGTCAATCTATTACACAAAGAACGATCCATAACAGTCTTCAGAAAAACACCAGTTCATATTCCGAATATGGCTATGATCAATGCCGTATCAAAGCTCACATGGCGCGCCTTTGAGCGACATTACTCACTAACGACCTATGAACGACTAATTGCCAAACTGGATACAACTATACCAACGTATCCAAACTGGATAAAAGGACTAGCTTGTGCACTAGGTTCGGCAGGTCTTGCATACCTTTACAGTGGCGATATTATCGCATTCATCGTTACCATCATATGTTCTAGTATTGGTTATTTTACGCGCACCCTATCAGGCAGATTAGGGCTTAATGAATATGTAGGAATCGCATTAGGCGGATTTGGTGCCATGATATCGGCTTACGCTTTTTATAGTCATGTAAATAATGAATCCTTACTATATGTACTCGTTTGCTGTACCTTGTTCATGATTCCTGGGGTACCATTGATCAATTGTGTCATCGATATCATTAATAATCATATTTTATCGGGTATGACACGCGCTATTAGAACATTACTCATCGTGGGTAGCATGACTTTAGGTATGGCCATGGCACTCTACTTTAGCCCTGCACCAGCATTTAATTTTGTTGATATTAAACCTCATGTTATTTCCATTGAGCAAGTTATCGGTTCTTTTACAGCTGCAGCTGCTTTTGCGGTACTTTTTAATGCTCCTGTCAGACTATTAGTATCCATTGGTATTGGTGGCGTACTATGTGTATGTATTCGCAATATACTATCCGTAGAATTAGGATTTTCTACACCAGGTGCTACCTTTATTGGTGCTGCCATTATGAGTATTATTTTTGTAAAAGTTTCTACTTGGTTAAAAACATCTAGCACTATCATTATCGTGCCGTCTGCCATCGCATTAATGCCCGGTATACTGTACTACCGATTTCTCTTCGACATGTTACACATCAATGCATTAAATGATGCTAGTCTAATCCTTATGATACAAAATGGTGTAACTGGCACATTTACAACTATAGCTATAGCAATCGGTGTAGCTATACCAAATGTTTTGGCACAAAAATATTTGCAAAAACTAAAAGAACAACGCATGACAGAACTTCTTGCCACACGTCATATAAACGATGGACAGTAAAAAAGAGCTAGCCTTCTAAAAAGGCTAGCTCTTTTTCATTTGGACAAAATCCATTATTTAATTTCATTAGATGATGCTTCACTAGGATCTGCTACAGTACTAGTTATTTCTTTAGCATCAACACCTTCTGGTACTATGCTACTGTCTGCTTCAGAAGTTACATTAGGCTCCTCAGCTTCAGGTTCTTTTGTTGTACCATATTTGTAAAGATTATCTACCGCTTTCGCATCGATTGTTTCCTCTTCTAACAAAGCATTTGCCATGTCATGTAAGAATTTTTCATTATCGCTAAGAAGTTTTGTTACATCTTTATAAGCTTCTTCTACGATACGATGAATTTCAGAGTCGATTTTCGCAGCGATTTCTTCACTATAGTTGCGCTCATGGCCTAGGTTTTTTCCTAAGAAGATTTGTTCTTGTTGTTCACCAAACACGATAGGACCAAGCTCATCGCTCATCCCCCAACGCGTTACCATAGCGCGAGCAGTATTAGTTACACTTTGAAGGTCCCCAGAAGCGCCTGTACTGATTTCATCTAAAATCAAGGCTTCTGCAATTCGACCACCAAGAGCAACTCGAATATCTGCTAATAATTGAGATTTTGTTTTGTAGTTTTGTTCCTCAGTAGGAAGCATCATAGTGTAGCCACCAGCTGCACCACGAGGAATAATCGTTACTTTATGAACAGGATCTGCATGAGGCAATAGATGTGCCACGATAGCATGACCAGATTCATGGTATGCTGTCAATTTACGATCCTTATCGCTCACAATATGACTGCGGCGTTCAGGTCCCATACTAACTTTTTCACTGGCTTCTTCAACTTCAGCCATAGTAATTACTTTTTTGTTAAGACGAGCCGCCAAAAGAGCTGCTTCATTTAACAAATTGCTCAAGTCTGCACCAGTAAAGCCTGGAGTTTTCTTCGCAATTATTTTCAAGTCTACATCATCAGCCAAAGGCTTATTACGAGCATGAACTTTCAAAATTGCTTCACGGCCGCGTAGGTCTGGACGACCTACAATAACTTGACGGTCAAAACGACCTGGACGTAAAAGTGCAGGATCTAGAATATCTGGGCGGTTTGTTGCAGCGATAGTAATAATACCTTCGTTGGCACCAAAGCCATCCATTTCAACGAGCAATTGGTTTAATGTTTGTTCACGTTCATCGTGACCACCACCAAGGCCGGCACCACGTTGGCGACCAACCGCATCAATTTCGTCTATAAAGATGATACATGGGGCGTTCTTTTTCGCTTGTGTGAAAAGATCACGCACACGAGAAGCACCAACACCAACGAACATCTCTACAAAGTCAGAACCAGAAATCGTAAAGAATGGTACCCCTGCTTCACCAGCAACAGCTTTAGCAAGTAATGTTTTGCCTGTACCTGGAGGTCCTGCCAATAATACACCTTTCGGAATTTTAGCACCGATAGTTGTAAATTTGCCTGGATCCTTTAAGAACTCTACTACTTCTTCTAATTCTTGTTTTGCTTCTTCAGCGCCAGCTACATCTTTGAAGCTAACCTTTACATTGCCTTCACCCATCAATTTAGCACGGCTTTTACCAAAGTTCATCACTCGGCCACCGCCACCTTGCGTTTGTTGCATGATGAAGAAGAATAATACTACCAAGATGATAATCGGAATAGCAGAACCTAACAAGCTCATCCACCAAGCAGGTTGCTCAGGTGGAGCTGCAGTAATTTCTACACCATTATCTTGTAAAGTTTTGATTAATGTTTCATCAGTTGGCGCATAAGAATTGAATTCTGTTCCATTTTTTAGTTTACCTTTAATACCATGATCATTGGTAATCGTTACGGACTCAACCTTTTTCTGTTGTACTTGTTGAATAAATCCTGTATAACTGAGTTCAGATTTATTCGCACTTTGACCAGAGAAAGCGTCAATGGCGATAACGAAAGCGGCAATGATAAGTAAATAAAGGACGATATTTTTTGTAAATCGACCCAAAATATTACCCCTTTCAATAATAGTTTAGTGGCATAAACGAATTGAGTACATCTCGTTGAGAGATGCACTCATATATTATATCATATTTTTAATTTTGATACATTTCTTCCTTTAAAATACCTATATAAGGTAAGTGACGATATTTTTCTGCATAGTCTAAACCATAGCCAATAACAAAATAATCAGGAATGACAAAGCCCACATAGTCTACTTCTACATCCATTTTACGGCGTTCAGGCTTATTCAACAACGCTGCAAGGCGTACACTTCTAGCTCCACGAGCATGTAAATTTTCTAGCAAGTAATGTAATGTTGTACCCGTATCTACAATATCTTCTACAACGAGTACATGCTTTCCTTCTACAGAGCGATCCAAATCTTTTAAAATTCGAACTACCCCTGTACTAGTTGTACCGCTGCCATAGCTAGAGCAAGAAATAAAATCGAAACTTACATCCACATTCTCATCGATAGAGCGAGCTAAATCTGTAAAGAAAACGATAGCACCTTTCAATACACCTACGAGAACTACGGATTCCCCTTTATAGTCAGCACTGATTTGACGACCTAATTCAGCCACACGAGCCTTTAATTGTTCCTCTGTATATAAAATATCTTTTGCATCTTGATGCATCTATATGACCTCCGCGATTCATATTAATGTTTGCAATATACCTTTATTGTATCACATTGAGCACTTACTTTTATACTTTTTATATTGAAAGTTTTCTCTTCCCCAGTGTTAACAATGTCGAGTAATTGCTCTTGATGAGCAGTGGTAAGCTTGATTTCAGGATCAAGGATGCTCACCAGTCTTTGCCACAATCGACGTTGTATAGCCAATGGCTCCTTACGTAACCCTCTACGAGATATAAACGCGCCCTCATCAGAGATAGTTACTAACTCATCAAACGCCATATCCGTTAAATTAGAAATAAGAGAAATGTCTTCGCATACAGAATTCCCTAGTCTTACAATGGCATTAACAACGTTAGGATTAATAGTTTCTAACTCAGGTATAATGCGATGACGAATTCTATTTCTTTGATATCGCACATCCTCATTTGTCCTATCTATACAGTAAGAAATATCTTTCTCTTTTAAATATAGAAGTAATTCTTCTTTTGTGACATCTAACAGAGGTCTTACTACTGGAATACTATAATCATTACTAACAACGGCCATGCCTGTCAAACCATTAAGTCCAGTCCCTCTAATGAGATGTGCTAAGATTGACTCGGCTTGGTCATCTTTATGATGAGCTACTGCAATATAGTCATACCCCTCAGACTGTGCTATGTCGGTTAGCCATTGATATCGAACTTGGCGACCTATAGTTTCCTCTGATAGTTTTTGCTCTTCACTCAATTTAGGCACATCAACGGTAGCTGTATAAAATGGCAGCCCTAGTCTTTCCACTTGGTTTCGTAACCATAGAACCTCATCCTTGCTTTCAGAACGAATACAATGATCTACAATAGCAACTCCAAGCTCATACGCCGTGTGACGATGTGTGGCAATATCCTGCAATAAATGCAATAAAGCCATCGAATCAGGACCACCAGAACAAGCTACCAAGATACGACTATTCTCAGGAAATATATCATGTAATTTTAAAATGTGATTAACGGTTCGAATGAGTGCTTTCACATTCACGGGCCATCGCCTCCATACCATCTTGATCGCTCACAAATACATGAGGGACCTCATAGGAATCCATAAAGGACGTTAAAATCTCCGCACCAGTAACGATGATGTCGGCACGACCTGCCGGTAAACCTTTCACTTGTAATCTCTCATCACGACTCATATAGCGCAGTTTCATAATGATACCTTCTACAGTTTCACGGCTCAATTTATGACCTTGCACCTTTGTACCATCATAGTGGGCTAAGCCTAAATCAATAGCAGCCAAGGTTGTTAGGGTACCACCAATACCGATAAATTCACCAAATTCACCTTCAATCATCATCGGATCCCAAAGGAAACGGGTTTCCTCCCACACTCGTTGAGGCCCTTCATCAGACATAGATTGAAGGCGTACTGCTCCCACAGGATAAGAACGACTCCAGTACACTCCATTTTTGTTACCTAATGCAAGCTCTGTACTACCTCCACCAATATCGATGGTCGTGTAATGACGTCCATCCTCTAATTGATTTCCTAAAGCGCCATAAAAGCCATACATAGCCTCTTCATCACCAGATAAAATTCGCCATTTCATAGGACAGTATTTATTAATACGTTCCATAAATGCAAGTCCATTAGCCGCTTCACGAACAGCACTCGTAGCAAAACCAAAGCAATAGTCAGCACCGTATTCATTTGCTATTTTTTGTATATCCGTAAAGGCCTGATAGGATGCTTCCATGGATTCAGCTCGCAAGGTACCATCTGTATTTCGTTGACCTAAACGGGTAGTCCACAACTGCTTAGGCTCATAACGCCACTCGTTATTCTCATAGGTAGCCAATAATAAACGTACTGAATTAGAGCCAATATCGATAATTGCTAACTTCATAATCGCTCCTTACATATACATAGCATTCTCCTAATACTATTATAGCGTTAATACTCTATACATAAGTAAAGAGATGGCGGAATGCCATCTCTCACTATTAATCTCGACGGCCGCCTCGGCCTCCGCGTTTTCCTTCGGTATTGCGTTTTAAATCGTGTAATCGTTCATTACTATCGCGCAAGAATGATTTCATCTTCGCTTCGAAAGACTCTATACTTTGTTTCGATTGAACACGATGAGGGCGTTTTTCTTCGTCCATACCCTCTTTAGGTTGTGTTTGACGAATCGAAAGGCCAATTTTATTACCATCAATAGATAAAACCTTAACCTTTACCGGATCCTCAACCTTTAAAAGGGTATTAATATCTTCGACATATCCATGAGCTACTTCAGAAATATGAACTAACCCCGTTTGCTTTTCTCCTAAATCAACAAATACGCCAAATTTCGTAATACCTGATACGGTACCATCAATAATGTTACCAACTTCGATTGCCATGCAACCTCCTAATTAATGCGGAAACCTTAAACTACAAACTGATGCAAAGAAAAAATAATAGAATATACTCTATTTTACATATGGTACTTCACCAGGTTTTACCAATCCTAGCTCCTCACGAGCAACCCCTTCTATGGTCTTTGGATCTTGTAACCTGGCCTTTTCCTGTTCTAACTCTTCATTTCGCTGCTGTAACTCTTGCAATTGTTGCTCTATATGTTGTTTTTCTTGATATACAGCCACCAAGCGATAAGCCTGCCCTAACAGTAACAGCACCATAATCCCTATGCCAATTCGCTTGATCCACATGAGGATAATACGCTGATCCTGTGCTTTGCGATTAGGACGAACCCGTTTGCGCGGCCTTTTTGGGCGTTGTACATCCATAATGTCCTGAGTCATAATGTCCCCCAAATATTCATCATCTGTATACTGTCATTTTTAGATTATACCACATAACAGAGCTTGGGACTAAAGAAAATTACAGATATTTCTCATTAAGAACGGTAACATAAATCCGTATAAATTTAAAACTCCATATGCAATGTAAACTTTCTATATACAAAAGTAAACATCCACTTACATAGACTCAGCCTTTACAACATGTTCACGAATGACAGCACAAGAAGTTTTAAATAAGGCTAGCTCTTCATTGGTTAGTTGCAGTTCAAAAACATTTTCGATACCATCTTTACCAATAACAGCAGGAGTAGATGCAAATATTCCTTCTTCTCCATATTGTCCATCTAAATAACAGGAGCAAGGCAATACCTTCTTTTCGTCATGAAATACAACGCGGATTAATTCTGTGGTAGCACTAGCAATCCCAAATTCCGTAGACCCCTTACCTGCTAGTACATGATAGCCACCAATTTTAACATCATCTAGTGTTTTTACATGGTCAAGTTCAGGAAATCTATGGGGTAGCTCTCGATGTAACTCTAAAAGTGGTTTCCCTTGTACACAAATATGGGACCATGGCACCATAGCACTACCTCCATGTTCACCTAAGCAGTAGGCCGTAATAGAGCGATTACTAATAGTAAAGATATGCGCTAATTCTTTTTGCAATCGAGCTGAGTCTAGAGCTGTTCCCGTTGAAATGATGCGTTTAGGATTCCACTCAAGATGTTTACATAAATAGGTAGCTACCACATCAGCGGGATTAGAAATCGAAATGATAAAGCCTTTGAAGCAAGATTGCTTGATACGTGGAATAACATCTTTAAGTACAGCTACGGTTTCACCAAGACTCTCGAGACGATCTTGATACAAATTTGGCAAAGGTCCCGCACTAAAAACGAGAATATCACAATCTCCACATTCTTCAATAGGACCTGATGTAGCAGTTACTTGATGTGGAATATAGCTAACGGCATCATTAATATCCATAGCTTGCGCTTGAGCTTTTTTCTCGTCAATATCCATCATATATAATTCATCAACCTCACCTTGTAAGGCCAAAGAAAATGCCACATGAGAGCCTACATGTCCAGTACCAATAATACCTACCTTGCGTAACTTCATAAGAGCCTCCATACCTTAGCATAAAACGATAACATATCCTCAAATGCCAATTATTTAAATCACGTATATCCGTATATAATTTACCTTACTAGAATCATAACTCATTTAAATTCATCTCATTCAAATTGAGTGGGAACAAATCTTTTTCTTCCATCGCTTGAGGAGATTTTTCTAAATATTGTTTACGCATGGACCATAAGATATCCAAATCTTTAGGATCTAATTTGGATAATGCATATATCATAATAAAATCAGAACCATAATGTCCACGTAAACTATCAGGCACCCCCTTAGAGCCTTCACCACTAATGCGGTTATTAAAGAACCCTTGGATACGACGATTATCTAAATCTATAATAATAAAACCTGATCCATCATACACATATAATGTATGATTAACACGTTTTAATGCACGTACTGTATTCGTAATAAAATACTGGTCCTTCAAATCAATGAGAGACGACTCATAACCAGAATGGTAAAAGTCACCATAATAATGGGCCCCTCCATCGGTAGAGTCCAACAAACTTTTAAATTCATCTTGCTCATCATTACTGAAGTCAGACAATGCTTTTACCTTTGTTATATTCCGTAAACCTCGTTGGTAATCATCCGATTTAGGAGGTTCTATATGTTGCCCTCTAAAGGTAATGGGCATCAAGCGAAGTGTATTATCAGATAAATTATAAATCCCTAGTCCTTCATAACCTAAGAAGTACACTTGTGAGCCACTGGTCTTCATCGCTAATATTCGTTTTGAAATAATGGCATCACTAGAATTAACCAGTGTATGCGCTTCTGGATCAATACGTACTGTTTTACTATCATAATTTGCCCCTACAGCAAGCCAGTAAGATATGCCCATTATAATAAGTGCCAGTGCAAATAATCCAATACGTTTTATATTCATCTACGCTCTCCATGACTCCCCAATCATAAAACGTAAAAGCATGCGTACAATCTGTATCGTGTTTACAATGTATCTAACATTAGCTTATATACGATTCTAGCTTATACATCCAATTGAGATAATCGGTCGGCAACCTTAGTCCCTTTATATGTGAAAGTTGGTAACAGCTGAGATAGCGGTTCTAGTACAAAATTACGATTCCAAAAATGAGGATGCGGTATCACAAGACTTTCATCACACAGAGAAATCATTTTCCCCTCTGTATCGTACACTAAAATAATATCCAAATCTAATGTGCGAGGGCCCCAATGAATCAATCGTTTTCGTCCAGCCGCCTGCTCTAATTGCTGAATAAGGCTGAGCATTTGATGTGGTTCTAGAGTGCTTTCACAAGACCATACGCCATTAACAAAGGTATCTTGTTCCGTATATCCCCACGGCTCAGTTTCAATAAGAGAAGAAGTGACTAGCTTAGAAATTGCCCCATGTTGTTGTAAGGATTGAAAAGCAGAATTGATGTGGTCTCTCTTGTCCCCTATATTCGAGCCTACACTGATGTAATAGGTATACATCAAATTTGTCCTCTTGTAGTGATAACCTCAACATAATCCAAAATACCTGAAATCGGTACAGATGGTTTACGCACCGTTACAGAGAGACCTACGATGCCTTGATAATGTTGGTACAAAGAATCGGCGATAAGCGTCCCTAATCGTTCTAAAAGATTGTAGTTTTCACCAGTCATAATCGCTTCTACAATTTCATATACCTCTACATAATTGATTGAGTCCTCTAATTGATCACTTTGACCGGCCTTTGTAAGATCAGTTATTATTTCTACATCTACAAAAAATCGTTGTCCTTGTTCTTGCTCAGATGCCAAATTTCCGTGGTATCCGTAGAATGCCATATTTTTTAAAACGATTCTATCCATTATTCACCTCGTAACAAGCCGTCTGCTACTGCTAAGGCGCGTTTGTGCATTTTCACATTGTGAACACGCACCATATCAACGCCTTGGAATACACCTGTAATACAAGCTGCTACCGTACCTTCATCGCGATCTTCTGGAGGCAATCCGCCTAACATAGATCCGATGAAACGCTTGCGGCTTGGAGCAAGTAAAACAGGATATTCATAAGCCGTTAACTCACCCAAGCGTTGCATAACTTCAATATTTTGTTCTTCAGTTTTACCAAAGCCAATACCTGGGTCAAGCCAGATTTGTTGTGGCGTTACCCCCTCTTTCAACGCTTTATCGATAGCACAGAAGAAGAACGCTTTCATATCTTCAATGATATCACCATAGTTTGTATCATTACTATTATGCATGATGATAACAGGTACCTTATATTTAGCCACCACCGCGGCCATGTCAGGATCATAATGTAATCCCCATACATCATTTAAAATATGTACCCCTTTAGAGAAAGCATATTCTGCAGTTTTAGCATGATATGTGTCAATAGATACAGGCACTGTAGAGGCCTGTAAGACAGGCTCTATTAATAGAGATAAGCGTTCTATTTCCTCGTCTGCGGTCAAAGGTGTAGAACCAGGGCGTGTAGATTCAACGCCTAAATCGATAATATCTGCACCATCTTCAATCATTTGCTTTACATGCGCTGCTGCTGTTTCTGGTGTGTTGAATTGACCTCCATCAGAGAAGGAGTCAGGTGTACCATTCAGTATCCCCATAATAAGGGTTCGATCGCACAAAGATAAACTTTTGCCATCATTCCATGTATAATTTCTACGTTTAAACATTTACCTGTCCTCCGCCTAACATTGCCAACGCTTCATCTCTTAATGTGCCCTTTTCGGCTAATACGCCTCGGCTTTCTAATGTAATAACCTTTGAATCTTGCTGCATGGTACCTTTGATGAGCATACACAACTGAGTCGATGTAATGCGTACAAATACGCCATAAGCAAATAAATCATTCATAATCGCATCAGCTAATTCAGATGCTAACCGCTCTTGTAATTGCGGTCTACGGCTGAGGATATTCACGATATCTTGAAACTTACTAAGTCCTGCCACACATCCATCCTTAGGTTGGTACACGATATCTACGGTACCAAAAAAAGGCAATAAATGATGCTCACACATGGAGTAAAACGGAATCCCTGTAACTGCTACGAGACCTTTATAGTCTGTACTAAAAGTCTCTCCCCATGCAGCTTTCGTGTCTAATCCTACACCGCTGAATAATTCACTATATAATTCTGTTACACGACTTGGTGTCTTCTCTAATTCTGGTGCCTCTGTATCAACAGATAAAGCCTCTAAGAATTGCTTTATCCCGTCCTTTGCACGTTGATTCATCGGTCCTCCTAAACGATCTTTGTCGTCCAATCCTCAATATTCCAAATATCCGTAACCCAACCTTGATAAAATTCGGGCTCATGACTAACCAGTACAATCGTACCTTTAAAATCATGCAATGCTCGGCTCAGTTCTTCCTTCGCATATATGTCCAAATGGTTGGTCGGTTCGTCTAGGACCAACACATTGTACTTATTCTGCATGAGCTTACATAGGCGAACCTTTGCATTCTCACCACCAGATAATACGCGCATTTGAGACGTAATATGTTCATTAGTAAGGCCACAACGAGCTAATGCTGCACGCACTTCTGCATTTGTCATAGCAGGATATTCATTCCAAATATAGTCTAACGCTGTTTCAGAATTGGATGGCGTATCCTCTTGGGCAAAATAACCTACTTGTAAAAACTCACCTTTTACCAACTCACCACTAACAGGCTTCAATAAACCTAAAATAGTTTTTAACAACGTAGTTTTACCTAGACCATTGACACCGCGAATAGCAATCTTTTTATTTCTTTCAATTTGAAAGTCTACTGGTCTAGTTAATGGTTCATCATAACCTAATTGCAATCCGAAAGCCTCTACGATAAAGCGACTTGGTGTACGGCCTTCTTTAAAACCAAAGCTAGGTTTAATATACTCTTTTGGTTTTTCCAAGATTTCCATCTTCTCTAAGCGTTTAGCGCGAGAGTTCGCCATACCGCGCGTTGCAACGCGAGCTTTGTTGCGTTGGATAAAGTCTTCCATACGCTCAATCTCTTGCTGTTGACGTTCATACGCCTTAGCAGCTTGCGCTTTTTTCACCTCGTAAGCAGCTTGGAACTGATGATAATCACCAGTATAACGCGTAAGCACCGCTTGTTCGATATGGTAAATAACATTGACTACGGAATTTAAAAACTCCATATCATGAGAAATCAAGATGAATGCATTTTCGTAATTTTGCAAATAGTTTTGCAACCATTGAATATGCTCCACATCAAGATAGTTTGTAGGTTCATCCAACAATAGAATAGTCGGTTTCTCTAGTAAAAGCTTTGTGAGCAAAACCTTTGTACGTTGACCACCACTAAGCTCTGTTACATCTCGGTCCAAACCGATGTCCACAAGGCCCAAGCCTGCAGCCGTACGCTCAATAACCGCATCAATTTCATAGAACCCACGTTGCTCTAGAATCTCTTGCCACTCCCCAACTTGCTCGAGGAGCTTATTCATTTCATCTTCGGATACATCGCCCATGCGATTGTACGCATCATTAATGTTTTGCTCCATCACGAATAAGTCGTCAAAAGCGCGCTGTAACACATCGCGGATGGTCATGCCCTTTTCAAGAACAGCATGTTGATCCAAATAACCAACAGTTACCTGATTGGACCACTCAATTTTGCCTTCATCAGGCGGCAATTTACCTGTAATGATATTAAGAAACGTAGATTTACCTTCACCATTAGCACCAATGAGACCTACATGTTCACCTTTTAGCAAGCGGAATGATGCATCATCTAAAATTTGTCGCGCTCCAAAACCATGGGTTACATTTGAAACGGTTAACACACTCATATCTATCTCCACCGGAATAAAAGCCGTCTTGTAGAAGACGGCTTGTTTCATACTTACTTAAATATTATATCTATTTTACCTTTTTGACCTCTATATGTCAAAACTTAGGTATCACTTAGCAAGGCATATCGCAAGGCTACAACAGCCATAATTTTAGCTCCTTTAATAGCTTGTGCCAATCCATAGTCAGAACCTGCTGCACAAGTGAATTCTGGCGTATGCGCTTCTAATCCCAAACCAATTTGCAACGTAGGCTGCGCCGTAGGCACTTCATAGGACACATTACCTACATCAGTACTACCATCAGCCTCATCATCAGGCAATATACGAGGTACCTCACCAAACTCAGTCATCACAGCCTTAAAGAGATCTAATAATCTTTTATCTTGACGCATATCCTTAAAAAGTGGCTCATAATGATGCATTTCAACTTGAGCACCATAGGATGCTGCAATCTCTTGAGCAGCCGCTTTGATAGCCGGCAAAATAATACCTTCTAAATCATCCACTGTACTACCACGAACAGTCATGCGAATCGTAGCCTTTGGTGTAACCACATTTGGCGCTGTACCTGCTTCGGTAAAAATGGCCCCCACAATAGCCCCTTTAGGAAAGGTTTTCTTTAACTCTTTTATTTTTTGATATAATTCTACCGCACAATCTAAGGCATTAATTCCTGAATCTGTTAAGGATGCAATATGACAGGAGCGCCCATGGAAGGTAACCTCTAGTGGGTGTGTCGCTAAGGATGTGCCCCCCACCTCATTTTCACCGCCAGGATGAATAATAAGCGCCGCCTCATAGCCCTTAAATAAACCAGCCTCTGCCATATATACCTTACCACCGATAGTTTCCTCTGCAGGGCAACCAAAGAAAGTCGTTCCCCAATCCTGTGGTGCACTTTGACTGAAAGCAACAGCAGCACCTAAGCTCATCATGGCAATAAGATTATGACCACAACCATGACCGAGCTCAGGTAAGGCATCATATTCTCCTAAGAATGCGATTTTATATTTAGCATTACCTCTATAGTCGGCTCTTAACGCGGTTTGTAACTCACGTATATCGGTGAGCCCTACTTGAGATATAAAATTCTGTTTTTCTAAGAATTGGTGAATTGCCTTTACTGCTTTATGCTCATTCAAGCCCAATTCTGGATTATCGTGTAAATATAAGGAAACAGCACGTAATTCCTGTGCCATACTATCTATGATGGCACAGGCACGAGCCTCTCGTTCTTGTAGTGTCATAACTCCCCTTATTATTATCTAATATCTTTGTTATCTAATATCTTATTTCCTAATATTTTATTACCTAATATCTCGGTAACTACTATTTTTATCTAATATCTATTTATCTGTTTGTCTGTTAACTAAAATCATTCACCTAAAAGCTCTTATCTATTTCGTATAAGGATGAACGATGATGGTATTAGAAATATATCTAAAGCTAATCGTCGCTCCTAGCGGTAAGGTTTGATGTGGTGAACCATGTCCCGTTGGCACATAGCATACAAAAGGATCTGGTAATTCTGGTTTTCTATTTTCCTCCATGTAGCGCAATGCTTCATAACCTAAGTCATAATCACGTTCATCTTCATCTCCTTCACAATCTGTAAAGGTGCCAATCACTAAGCCTTTAATGCGGCTCAACAAACCACTGAGGCGAAATTGTTGTAACATACGATCCAGCTTATAAGGAGCCTCCCCTACATCTTCAATAAATAGTAAGGTATCCTCCCAAGATTCATCCTCTAAAAAATAAGGTGTTCCTGACAGAACGGATAATATCGTCATATTACCACCACGCAAAATCCCTTCTCCTAGCTCGGTACCAATCGCACCTCTAGGAGGTTCTGGCAAAGGTTCTATGACTTTTAATTTACCTTCTAAAACATTAAATAATGCATCAATATCTGCCTTACGCTCTGCTTTAAAATCTACCCCCATAGGCCCATGATACGTAATAAGGCGACTGTATCGATTGATAGCCATATGGAGCGCCGTACAATCACTGTATCCAATAAAAGCCTTACGATACTTACGAATCGCTTTATAATCCAGTCGTTCTAAATAGCGCATCGTTCCATAACCACCCCGTAAAGCGAGCACCGCATCACAAGGAGCTGTAGTCATCATGTATTGAAATTCTACGGCTTGCTCCTCAGGCGTGCCTCCATATAGCCCCTTTCTCCTTGCACTTTCACCTACAAGCACCTTATAGCCTTTAGCCTTACAAATTTGTTCTATTCTATGTAAATCTTCATCGCTAGCACTAGCAGGTGCCATAATACCTATGGTCATCCCCGGTGCCAAACGTTTTGGTTCAATCCAGTCCATATATCCTCAGAAAATACCTGTTAACTTATAATATATTAATAATCCCATGCAATAAAAGACTAATATATTAATATTCCCATACAACAAAAGACGTACACAAGGTGTACGTCTTAAGTGTATCTTATTTGTATGCTTTTTTAAAGTCAACAAGTCCCAATGTGGTCCAGAAATAATTTTGAATTGTTCCGTTTGTCACATATGGTTGTGTTGTAAAGTACAACGGCATAACAAGAGATTCATCAAAAATCATCTTTTCTGCTTCATGCATCAACGCATCACGAGCCGCCCCATTTGGAGTTGTACGAATACGTGCAATCAACTCATTATACTCATCACTATGATACTGACCATCGTTATCTTCAGCAGAGAATACCTCTAAAAAGTTTTGTGGATCGCTATAATCGGCAACCCAAGAAGCGCGAGCTACTTGGTACTTGCCAGCTTCACGGTCTGCCAAGAATACCTTTGTCTCTTGATTTTGTAAGCGTACATCTGCGCCAAATGCATTTATCCATGCATCTTGAATCGCTTCTGCAATAGCTTTATGTAATTCACTTGTATTATACAAAATCGTAATTTGCGGCAATGGACGATTCTTGCCATAGCCAGCCTTTTTCAGGATTTCCTTGGCTTGCTCTACATCTTCGTATACGAGATAGCTACCAGCTTCACGGAAGTCTTCACGACCATTGCTTTCAAGCATACCATATGGTACGAACGCATAAGCTGGTTCTTTACCGCCTCTAACAATATTATTAACAATATTAGCACGGTTGATAACCATAGAAAAGGCTTTACGCACATCTGGATCTGTGAAAGGTTCTGCTTTAACATTGAATACGTAATAATAGTTACCAAGCATAGGTCCAATATGTAATAGGCCGGCTTCTTCTAGACGTTTTTGATCCGCTACAGGAGGTTCAACCGTCATATCAGCTTCGCCACCTTCAACTAAGGTAAGGCGTGTACTTTGAGACTCACTAATAGGCCAATTCATTTTCTCGGTCTTCACAGATTCTGCATCCCAATAGTTTGGATTCTTAATGAAATCCATTTCCCCATTATGCTTCCAAGAAAGTAAACGATATGGACCATTAGATACTATTGTTTCCGCATTAGCCGCCCAGTTTTCGTGAGCTTCTACTGCTTTTTTACTCACTGGATAATAGCTATGAGACGCTAATAATTTCAAGAAATAAGCCGTTGGATTTTCTAAGGTAACTACCAATGTATCCTCATCAATAGCTTTAACCCCAACATCTTCAGCTGCAGCTTTCCCCGTATTAAAAGCTTCACCATTTTCCAATACATATAACATATATGCATTATCCGCATGGACTTCAGGGTCTAATACGCGCTTCCAAGCGTATTCAAAGTCATAAGCCGTCAAAGGCTCTCCATTGGACCATTTTAAATTAGGTCGTAAATGGAAGGTATACTCACGACCATCATCGGAGATGTCCCAATTTTTAGCAAGTGCTGCTTCAGGTTCACTTTCATCATTCAAACGAACTAGACCATCGAATAATTGAAGTTGAACCGTAGCCTCCGGAGAGGTAGTAGACTTTGCGGGATCCAATGTGGATGGTTCCTGCTCAATAACATAGCGGATTGTGTGTTCATCGATTGGTTGAACACCACGAGGGTACCCAAATACGAATAAGAGTACGCTCACCCCTAGAGCGAGGACCATGAGTTTTAACAAGTTTCGTTTATCCATCATGGCAATGCTTCCTCTACAAATTCTTTCATGATGCGCCCAACTTGAGCGCCTAACTCTTTACCTCGGTCATTATCGATATCGCTCATTAAAAGGATAAAACAAAAATGACCCCTAAATGTTTCTATTACACCCCCATCATGTTCTACACGATCAAGGGATCCTGTTTTATGGTGAAAGCGTATGCCTTCTCCCCAGTAAAATGGTAAGATATCACGGAATTGTTGGCGACCTAAGATATTCCACATTTCTCTGCCATAAGCATCTCTATCACGACATTCAAAAATGTGTTTATACAAACGAGCTAACGACATAGCTGTAATGTGATTATCACGACCTTCAGCTAGGGCGTTAAAGTCCATCATCATGCGATTAAGCTCCATCTCATCCATACCAAGCTTTTCTGCACGAGCATTGATATTTTCCATGCCGAGCACTGTGATGAGTAGATTTGTTGCGATATTATCACTAAGAACCATCATGAGACGGCATAACTCAAGATATGTAAAACTATGTTTACCAACTAACTCTTGTAGTGCGCCGCCACCTTCAACGCGTGGAGTTCTAGATAAAGGAACTGTATCATTAATGTCCAATTGCTCCGTACGAGCTAAATGAAAGACATATTCCATGATAAGTACCTTAATTAAACTCGCACTAGAATGTACAGTATTTTCACCTCTAGCTGCGATGAGTGTTGGTTCCTCTTCATCATCGAATTGTAGCACCGCATAAGATATATTCCCTGCTGGTGCCAATTCTTTAATGACTGTATCTAGTTGATGTTCCAAGGACTTGCCAACAATTAGTTTTTCCATACTATTCTCCCATTATATGTGCCAGCATGCGATGCGGCGATCTGCCCAATCTCGAAGTGGCGGACGTTCTGTAAAACAACGACCTTCCGCTTCTGGACATCGACCACTAAACAGACACCCTTTTGGTGGGTCTAATGGATTTGGTGGATCCCCTTTAAGCGGTGCCCCAATTGGTGCATGTGGCATAACTGGACCATTTAAGGCCGTCAATGCACGGGTATACGGATGCTGAGGGAATTCATATAAGTCCAATGCAGGACCTTCTTCCATGACGGCACCTAAATACATAACAACCATGCGATGACTAATGTAGCGCACCATATTTAAATCATGAGAAATAAAGAGGTACGAAATACCATGTTGTTCTTGTAACCGTTCTAGTAATGTCATAATTTGCACTTGGATAGATACATCTAACGCAGAAATCGGCTCATCACAGATGATACATTGAGGCTCCATAATAAGAGCCCGTGCAATGCCGATACGTTGACGTTGCCCACCAGATAGTTCATGAGCATAACGCTCACCAAATGACATATTTAAGCCAACTTGGTCAAGCACCTCTTTTACACGAATCACGCGATCTCGAGGTGTATACTTTGGATTCAGTTCTAAAGGCTCCTCTAAAATCGCATTAACCGTAAGCCGCGGATTAAGGGATGCATAAGGATTTTGAAATACCATTTGCATCACCGGGTGAACAGACTCTCTATCCACATAAGGGTTGATATGTCGACCATTCATATAAATAGAACCAGATGTAGCTTGATATAAACCCATCAAAGTGTAACCAAATGTAGATTTACCACATCCAGATTCACCTACGATACCTAGGGTTTCCCCTGGTGATTGATATAGACTCACGCCTTGTACGGCATGTACCGTTTGTTTTGGCTTAAATAAGCCGCCTGACAGGGTGAACTCTTTAACGAGATTGTCAGTCTCCCATACGTAACTCATTAAAGTCCCTCCAACTTAGCTAACCAACATGTAAACTGGTGACTTTCACCAACATTTGTAACCATCGGAACCCGACTACCACAGATTCGCATAGCCCATTTACAACGAGGATTAAATGCGCATCCACGAGGTAAATCAAATAGATCAGGTGGTTGACCTTCAACAGCCTTCAATTCGCCGTGCCATTTACCTTGAGGCAATGCAAGCAACAGCCCCAAAGTATATGGATGACGAGGCTCGCTAAAAATACCATCTACTGTAGCAGACTCAACACATTTACCTGCGTACATAACCATAACCCGATCACAAATTTGAGCAATAACACGTAGGTTATGAGAGATAAAGATAATCCCTATGCCAGCCTCTACGGCTAATGTTTGCATAAGGCGCAAAATTTGTGCCTCTGTAGTAATATCAAGAGCTGTTGTGGGCTCATCACAAATTAAAATCTTGGGACGACCGGCCACTGCCATAGCAATACATACGCGTTGGCGCATTCCACCGCTCAACTCATGAGGATATTGAGATAACCGGCGTTCCGGTGTAGACAGCCCCATCTTCTTCAATAAATCGATGGCAATGGCCCTTTCATCGTAATCTTCACCATACGCATTTGTACGACGGATAACCTCATACATTTGCTCTCCAATGGTCATGATAGGATTCAAGGAGGTCATAGGATCTTGGAACACCATGGCAACCGTCGTACCACGAAGTTCATTCCAATCATCTTCAGTAAATCCTAAACAATCATGACCATCAATCATGAATGTATCCGCTTTAATTTTAGTTTTACCATATGGCAATAAGCCCATTAAAGAGTTAACTAAAACGGATTTACCACACCCAGATTCCCCGACTATACCTAAAATCTCACCAGGGTATAAAGAAATATCTTGATTGCGAATAACTCGCAACGGACCTTGGAAGGTATTGATGGTAATAGATACATTACGTACATCAACAATAGCATTATTCATTATCTATCTCCTTCCTTAGGATCTAATACATTACGTAAACCGTCGCCAAAAAATGCGAAACCAAGCATGGTAATACTAATAGCAACAGCTGGGAAAATCAATTGGAACGGATAAGAGCGCATGCTACTAATACCTTCAGAAGCTAGTACGCCCCAGCTCGCCATAGGTGCATTTACACCTAAGCCGATAAAACTAAGAAATGCTTCTGTAAAAATAGCCTCAGGAATGGCCAATGTTAAAGTAATAATGATCGGTCCTACACAGTTTGGTAAAATATGACGTAATAAAATTCGACGCTTAGGAATACCCATAGCTTCTGCTGCAATGATGTATTCTTCGTTTTTAACTTTCAAAATTTGGCTGCGTACGATACGGGCCATATTAAGCCAATACGCAATCCCCAACGCTACAAAAATAGAGATTAGCCCAGGTCCAAGTACAACCATCAATAAGATTACGTATAGTAAAAGTGGAATACCATACAAAACATCTACGATCCCCATCATGATACGGTCTACCTTGCCACCTATATAACCCGCAATGCCGCCATAGGCAACGCCAATCACAAGATTAATAAAAGCTGCTACAAAACCAATGGTTAAGGAAATACGAGCGCCGTACATAACACGTGTATAGATATCACGGCCCAATGTATCCGTACCAAACCAATGGCTAAAGCTTGGACTTTGGTTCGCATCAATTAAGGATTGGTCCGCATAGGTATAAGGTGAAATAAGTGGACCTAGAATAGCAAGCACCATCATCACAATAATGATGGTTGCACCAACTACAGCTAAACGATTTACCTTAAATCGTTCCCATTTACTAGGACGTTTTATAAAGCTAGTAATCTCTTCTTGAGGGGCTCGTTCAATAGGTAAAAAGTCTTCCTTATTCATCTGTCCCCTCCTCCGTTGTAACTCGTGGATCGATTAATGGATAAATCATGTCCACCAAAATATTAAGAAATACTACAAGCGCACTATAGAAAATCGTAATACCAAGAATAACCGTATAGTCTCGGTTATAAATAGATGTTACAAAATACTGACCTAAACCAGGAATCGCAAAAATTGTTTCTACGATAAAGCTGCCTGTTAACAAACTAGCTGCCAATGGACCTAAGTACGTAATAACTGGCAAAATTGCATTGCCAAGGGCATGACGTGTCAAAATGGTCCAAGAACCTAGACCTTTTGCGCGAGCTGTACGAATGTATTCTTGTTGATAAACGTCAAGTAAACCACTGCGCGTTAAGCGAGCAATAAATGCCATCGGTTGCGCTGCTAATGTCAACACAGGTAACACCATGTAAGAGGGGCCACGCCATAAGGCTACCGGGAACCATCCCAATTCAAAGCCTACTATGTACACAAGAACAGCACCGATAATAAATGTTGGTACCGAAATCCCTATTGTAGATAATACAGTTACCGCATAATCTACAATGCTATTAGGTCTCATGGCACTAATCGCACCAGCTGTAATACCACCAACTATAGCTACCACTAAAGATAATAAGCCAAGCTGTGCGGAAATTGGGAATGCATCACCAATTATATCGTTTACACTACGGCCTTCATATTTAAATGATGGGCCCAAGTCACCTGTAATGACGCCACCTAAATAATCTCCATACTGTTTCCATACAGGATCATCGAGATGATATTTAGCCTCGATACTTGCTTTCACCTGAGGCGGTAATTTCTTTTCTGTTGTAAAAGGCCCACCAGGTATCGCATGCATTAATGCAAATGTTACGGTAATGATGACCCATAAGATTATGATTGCGCCACCTAGGCGTCGAAATACATACCTCGTCATTGTCACTTTCCTCCATAAAAAGTTTATTCGTTTTATTATACTACATTATGAAGTTAATTTCATGATTAACATCATTACATTTACAGAAAGCTTTACATAACGTACAATAAAATATATATTTATTTGGAGGTATCTATGACAACAGTACCTAGAGTTTTAACAATTCAAGACATGAGCTCCATCGGACGTTGTGCCCTTACCGTTATGATTCCTATCATCAGTGCTATGCGCTGCCAGGCGGTTCCTTTAGCAACAGCGGTACTAAGCAATCACTTAGAGTATCCACACTATGAATTCGTAGATTTATCTGCTCATATGAGAGACTTTATGAACTGTTGGGATAAAAACGAAATTGACTTTCACGCTATCGTAAGTGGTTTCTTGGCATCGCCAGAACAAATTCACCTCGTCGAAGAAGCTATCAATCGATTTGCCTCTAATGACCAGATGGTTATCGTCGATCCTGCAATGGCCGACGATGGTCGCCTCTATTCCATTTATACTCCTGATATGGTTGTAGCTATGCGCCAACTCGTATCTAAGGCTCACATCGTTAAACCAAACTATACTGAGGCTTGCTTCTTATTAGATATTCCATTCTCGACAGACCCTATTAGTGAGGATGAATTGCGCAAACGGTGCAAACAATTACATCACATGGGGCCTGAAATGGTTATCATGACCAGTGTTCCATCGGAAACGCATGCGGTCATTGCCGTCTATAATGGTCCTACAGACCTTTTAAAAACATACTCTATTCCTCTAGTACCTGTAAAAGCTACAGGCACAGGAGATATTTTTACTGCTGTATTATCAGGTGCAGTAATGAGAGGATATTCACCTTATGATGCGGCAGAACTGGCAATGAATTTTACTACCAAAGCGATTCAAGCTACGTTAGATACAGTAAAGTCAATGAAACATGGTGTTGCATTTGAGCTCATCTTGCCAGAATTAACTCAACTATAAGCTAAAAATAAAGGGGAACTTATGGATTTACTTTATGTTGTATTACGAACATTGCTCATATGTACCATTGGTTTGCTCATTGCATTCCAAGGACGTCGCATGGGCATATCGATTTTTAATCTGACGGGACGGTTAAATAGACTACAATTTATTATATGCTTTATCACTTTGATGATTTTATTCCACATCGTTCACTATATCGATGAAATACTCTTAGATTTTGTCGTATCCTTACCGGCATATTGGTTGACTAGAGTCATTGTCTGGCTCTTATTAGCAACCCTCTTCCCATTATCTTGCGTTTTATTTGGTCGTCGTATTCACGACATCGGCTTCAATGCATGGGCAGGAATTCTTTGGTCGGTAATTATGATCTTCATTAATACTTACTCAGCTGTCTCTCCATTCAATTACATGCTAGAGCTTTTTATATGGCTCATCGGCTTCCTATTCTGGGTATTACCAGGACAACCTGAGCCTAACCAATACGGTAATCCTCCATTTATGCCTGTAAATCAGCCAACATATGAATCCGTACAAACTCCTGTATCAAGCAAAAAACAAGAAAACCGCAAGCCAGCTCGAAAACGTCGTAAAAAACGATAACCAAAATTAATAACTTGTAATCAAAAAAACGTATCTCTCATTGATATGTACCCATTTTATTGGATATCCAGTAAAGGTGGGACATATCACATAGAGATACGTTTTTATATTTTATATTTCTTACAACATTAATTCATTAGTAACATCAACTCAATCAATGTACACCCGATATAGGCAATAATAAACTTAACCTTTTGTTTACGCGCTCTATCATCATCTGCAATTTTAAGACGATTTGCAAGGAATCGTTTATCTCGAATTTGCAACAAGAGGTGTTTAATTCGCTCCTGGCTTTCATTTGCTGTATCCTCATCACAATCAGATGTCAATGTAGCTTGTTGCATGAAGATACGACGATGTAGTTTACGCATTTGGATTTTGATATTGTTATGTACAAACGCACTTTGCCACTGTTTGCGAGAATCAAAATACATATACAGATATCGCGGAATATTCATAACTAAGAAGGAAATGATAAAAATCCCTAAGGAAATCAAAAAGTACGTAGAAAATGAGAATTCCAGTGTTTCCGTCGGCAAGTAATGATGCAAGATAACAAATGTAATCCATACACCAATCGGCAACAAAAGAACAGCCGCAATATCAATCGATCGAAGCCAGCTAGTGCGAGTTGGTACATCCGGTACTGTAAAAGTATCTACAGGATCATGGAACGCATAGTAATCTAACTGCAACACAGATTGACTGGTACGCGGGTTTCCCAACAAAACAGGTCCATTGCTACCAATATGGCGCTCAGGCATAGGTATGAATTTCTTCACTTGCGTATTAGGTAATAAGTCAAACTGAATAATCCCTTTCTTCTCAAAGCGTACAGTAGATCCTTTTTCTCCCAATGCAATAGGGTTAAAGAATATACCAAAGAGACTGAGACACCAGTTCCCCAACAAGTGTAAAATGGAGTTCAAAATAAACCCACCTGTATCTATATTATTTGTATCAAGTCGAATTGCAAAAGATGATGAATAATCATCAAACCATAAATCCTCTAAGGTGAATTCCACATTAATCACATTCCCCCATTTTGTAATAATGGATAGGAATATTTGATTGTTTGGTTCAAATTCAAATGTTATAGCATAAAAGAACCAATGATTGCGAAGAGCGGCACGCAACATGCGATTAACCATATCTTCTTCTATATATAGCAAACGATGGTCAAACAAATCTTGTTCTAAAGGCGCTTTCTCTAATACAGGTGCCTTATCCACCACCGCATCACGATCAGATAATGCTTCATCCACCAAAGCTCGTAATTTGGTGAAGATTTTAGTCATAACCCCTCCAAGGGTGAAAAAATAGGTTTTAATATAAAAATTATACCATATGTTGCATGATTTATCGATAAAAGTATACTACATATACTATTAAATATAAATATAACTAAAGCCCCTTTTTACATAGCAAAAGGGGCTTTATTACTGTAGTTTAATATTGTTCCTATTATAATTTAATATTCATAATAAGTCTTAAATATAGGTCTTAAATTGCAACATGAAATTAAAATATTATCCAATCTACAATCAAGCATTTATAATAGATACTTTTATTGATATTTAGTTTTATTGAATACTTGCCATAGATAAATAACAGTATTCATAGAAACGCCCTCGAAGAACTATCAATTCTTCATACGTTCCATCTTCAACAATTTGACCTCTATCCATAAATATAATTCGATCCATTTGTTCTAAACCTTCCAATTGATGCGTAATATATAGACATGTCTTACCATCTACATAATGCATCAAATCACGATGCAAGGCTTTTCGTGTTACTTGATCTAAACCCTCTAAAGGTTCATCTAATAAAATAATTTTAGGATTGCGTAAGAACAATCTAGCTAATGCAATTCTTTGACGCTCGCCACCACTCAAACCTTGGCCTCCACTACCTACAATCGTATTCATCCCCTCTGGTAATTTTTCGACTACGGAACGCAATGAGGCGCGATTAATGGCTTGCTCTAAGTCTTCTTTAGACGCCTCAGGTCTAGCAAGACGTATATTGTCTTTAAAGGATGCATTAAAAATATACGTATCTTGAGTTATAGTTCCCAATGCATTACGCCAAGTATCAATTGAAATATCTTTCAACTCCACTGCACCTATACGAATGGAACCACCATAATCATATAGTCGCTCAAGCATATTAAACAATGTCGTCTTACCAGATCCACTAGCACCAACGATAGCAATAGATTGTCCTTGTTGAATATGTAGTCTAAGATTCTCATAAATATGTCGATATTCATCATAACCAAAGGATACATCTGTAAAAATAATATCATCATTAGGATTAAACGATTTTGGTGATATAGGATCTACAATAGATATAGGTTCATTACTAAGAGCCATGAGACGACTTGTAGCAACTTTACTTTCTGCACCATGATGAACTGCCGCGATCATAGGTTGTAACGCTTCAAACCAAGCCTGCGTACCAATGGCAGCCACCGCTACCATAACACTGGCCCAAGCACCTGTTAACGCATTAGAGGCCATAATAGCTACAATAACTACAGTTAACTGAACACCGCCTATGAATAGTGTATTACCCATATTCATGCCACGCTCAATAGTACCTTTTCGAGCATCTACATTACGCATCATATGCTGAATACGCTTATATACCATTTCTTCATTGCCATAACTAATCACATCTTCCAGGCTATCCATAGTATCACTTAAAAGCGCTTTATAATCACCTTGTTGGGGCCCAATTGCACGTAAAGATTGTTTATTATGTGCATAAACGACCAAAGGTAGTATTACACCTAATATGAAGGCCGACAAAAGAATTGGCGTAATCAAGCTATTGTCGATCGTAGAGGCTCCATATGCAATCAATACAGTCAAAGTAACAGCTGCTACAGGTGGAATCAAAGTGCGCAAGTAGAAGAATTGTAATACCTCTATATCCCCCATGATGCGTCCCAACATATCACCCGCCCCAAACCTTTTGAGTATAGCAGGTGCCAATGGTTCCAAATGAGCATAAAACCACAAGCGCAGGCCATAAAGACCTTGAAAGGCCATGCGATGAGATGTATAGCGCTCAAAATAACGACATACAGCGCGACTAACACCAAAGAATCGAACCCCTACAATAGCAAGACTCAAATAAGTGAGCCCTGGTTGCAATGCGGCAGATGCCAATAGCCAAGAGGATACTGTTAAAAGCCCCACATTCATGAACACTGTTAAGAACGTAAATAGCAAGGCCAATACTAATGACCACTTAGCGGGACTCAATACAGAAAACAACAACTTCCAACCTTGTATGCCCATATTAAAACCTTTTGCATTATCTTTAAGGTTCTCAGTATATTTAACAGATTTATCAAAATACTCTGTGCCATTGATAGGTGTATCTATGCCCAATGTATTCTCTGAATCAAATTGCTTCCCAATATACAATGGTTCTTCAAGAGTTGCTGAAAATTGACCTAACCCAGATGTAACAAGTTCTTTAAAATACCCCTCTTCTTGAAGTAGGTCGTGATAAGAACCTTCTTGAATAATTAATCCATTTTTCAAGACATATAGTTTAGATGCCCAATGCATAGTTTGTAATCGATGCCCAATAATGATGACAATCTTATTTTCCATCAAACGCTGAATAGCCGTACTTATAATAGCTTCTGTTTTTACGTCTAGATGTGCTGTCACTTCATCAAGAATCAATACCTGACCCTTCCGCAGGAATGCACGAGCTAAAGCAATACGCTGCCGCTCACCACCACTAAGGCCTAAGCCACCTTCACCGATAACTGCATCAAGACCATCTTGTTGTCGATTAATAACATCTAATAACTGAACCTCTTTGCACGCATCGAGAATCTCTGCATCACTTACATCCATACCAAAGGATAAGACCTCTCGTAAGGTCCCTTTCATAATATGTGGATGTTGAGACACATAGGTAATTTGCTGACGCCACCAGTCGATATCTAAATCACATATATCAATGCCATCGATAGTAACTGTTCCTTTCGGAGCCTGTAAAAATCCACCAATAATATGGGCAATAGTAGATTTGCCAGCTCCACTTTCACCAACGAGCATAATAGGTACATTACGCTCAGCCTCTAGTGTGATATGGTGTACCCCATTCTCACTATTTTCATAGGTAAAAGTTAAATCTTTAATTGCGATCTCTTGTATAGATTTCTCGAGTTTAGAATCACCACCTAATGGTAAGGACTGCGGACGATTCATAAATTCTTCGTATTTCAGAATAGATGTTTTACCTGCCATCCCCGTATGGAAAGCAGCCCCCAACTGTCTAAATGGGGTATAGAACTCCGGCGCTAACAACAAAATAAAGAAGGCTGAAAAGAATGTAATTTCACCATCTAATAAGGTTAGGCCTAAATATACCGCAATCAAAGCAGTACTTATAGTACTCACTAATTCAAGTACTAATGCAGATAAAAAGGCTACGCGCAACACTCGTAAAGTAGAATCTTTAAACTCTTGAGATAATCGGCCAATAACCTTAATTTGATCTTTTGCACGACCAAAGAGTTTTAGCGTAGTAATCCCTTGCAATACGTCTAAAAAATGCCCTGATAGGAAGCTCATACGCTCCCATTGTTCCTTATTTAATCGATCAGCTTGCTTCCCAATTAAGATCATAAAAAATGGAATTAAAGGCACTGTAACGATCAAAATAACACCGATAATTGGTAAAGTATCTACAATGGCGATTCCCATAATAAGTGGAATCATAATAGCGTATAAAATCTGCGGAATGTAACGAGCCACATATGCATCAACTTGCTCTAAACCATCGGTAAGCATATGGATGACATCGCCATGACGTTCCTTATGTTGTACACCAAGCTTAAACATATGGGCCAAAGAGCGTTCTCTAAAGGATGCTTCTACAGCACTCCCCAAGTGATTTGCCACTGCCTCTTGAACGTAATGTGCCACCAATCTCATAACAATAGCTACAAACAAATAAATGATGGTGTTCATTTCATCAGCTAGTGTATGTTCCAAAAATATAAGGTTATTTATTAAGGTTCCAAAGAACCAAGCTTGCCCAACAATTGACAGACTTTCTATTAAACAGGTTAAACCGAGTAATCCAAGCTGTCCTTTATGTTCTAGCAGCGCTTTAAATGCGGTATGCTGTATCATACTATCCTCTATGGTAAATCTACTTAAATATATAAAATCAAACAAATTTAAATCCCTATAAATAGGCCTAAAAAGTCCAAACGAATCTAAATTTATCAATATTATAATCATCTTACCACAAAAAAGAGGCGTGCCGCTACGGCACGCCTCACATTAAGATTTAATTTTTATAACTCACAAGAGGTATAAGGCTATTCTATTAATAGTGTAAATCTTTTTCTGTTACACGATGACGGAATGTCCAATATACCCAAGATTGGTAAACCAATATGATTGGCACAAATACGAATGCTACACAAGTCATCAAAGTCAACGTGTAAGTAGAGTTAGCTGCATTAGTAATAGTCAAGCTCCACTCAGGATTCAAAGAAGAAACCATAATGCGAGGGAACAAACCTGCAAAGTATGCAGCCGTTACAGAAATAACGGATAAAGAGCTAAATAAGAAGCCCAATTTTGTATTACGAGTACGTGCTGCGCCCCAAGAAATGAGGAAGAACACGATAGTTAATGCAAAGCAAACTACAGCTAATACAGAATTAAACAAATCTGTATATAGGTAAGTTGCACCTACCAATGCTAATGCACCGATAGCTGTAGGAACACCTACTACCAAGGATGCAGCACGAGCGCGTTCAGAAATAGCACCAGCGGTTTTAATAGAAGTAAATAGGCCACCATGGTATGTAAATACTAAAATGAACGCAATACCACAAAGTATGGTGTAAGGGCTTAATAAATCAAAGAATGTTCCAACATATGTCATACTTGCATCAATTGGAGTACCTTGAATCAAGTTACCTACTGTAACACCCCACAATAATGCAGGAATCAAGGAACCAAAGAAGATGCAGTAGTCGAATGTTTTACGCCATAACAAATTAGGGCTTTTAGAACGGAATTCAAAGGATACACCACGAATAATAAGAGCTGCAAGCATCAAGAATAGAGCTAAGTAGAATCCACTAAATAATGTAGCATACACATGAGGGAAGGATGCGAATAATGCACCTCCGGCAGTAATCATCCAGACCTCATTACCATCCCACACAGGACCTAAGGCATTGATCATTTGTCGACGTTCAACATCAGTTTTACCAATGAATGGTAACAAAATACCAGTACCATAGTCAAAACCTTCTAATAAGAAGAAGCCAGCGAATAGTACAGTAATCAAGATAAACCATACCACTTCAAGGTTATTAAAAATTAATTCCATAATCTCGCCTCCTCTTTTTCAACTACATCATGAGATGGGTTGCCATCCGGACCTTTTTTAATGTGTTCTACAGCAAGATAAATAGCCGCGATAGCAGCCACGATATACACAAGTGTAAAGCCGATGATTGTAGTCATAATTTCTGGAGCCGTTACGGATTTAGACGCACCATCTGCAGTCAATTGCAAACCATATACAAGCCATGGTTGACGACCTGCTTCCGCTACAAACCAACCAGTGGAGTGAGCGATAAATGGCAATGGCAACATCCAGAACATAATTTTTAAGAATGTGCGGTTTTCAACAAGTTTATCTTTTGCATTTAGGATAAGACCTACAAAGGCAACAAGTAACATAAGAGAACCGGATGCTACCATGACACGGAATGTCCAGAAGATTGCTGGAACATCTGGAATATAGTTGCCAGGGCCATATTGAGCCTCCGCTTTTGCTTGAAGGTCTTTGATACCTTCTACCTTACCAGACGTAAAGGAGTTTTGAGTCAAGAAGGATAAACCACCAGGAATTTCAAGAGCATTTGTATTCTTTTGTGCCTTAGTATCAATGTTAGCTACTAAAGAGAATGGTGCTGGATCTTGTGTTTCCCACAACGCTTCCATAGCAGCCATTTTCATAGGTTGTACTTTTGTGATGTACTGACCTTGGTGATGACCAGCTAATGCGCCTAAAGTACCGAATACTAGAGCGATAACCATGCCCCATTTAGCAGAGCGACGGTAGAACTCTGTCGCATTATTGCGTAATAAGTGCCATGCACTGACTGCCATAATAATTACGCCAGCTGTTAATAAACCATTCAATACAATATGGAAAAATTGTCCAGGTACATAGCCATTTTGAACGATGATCAGGAAATTTTCCATCTCTGCACGGCCATTGCGTAATACAAAACCTACAGGATGTTGCATAAAAGAGTTTGCTACAAGAATCCAGAACGCAGATAGATTTGTACCTAATGCTACAAATGTAGCTACAAGGGCGTGAACACATTTATGTAAGCGATCCCAACCGAAAATCCAAACGCCCATGAATGTAGATTCCAAGAAAAATGCCATTAATGCTTCAAGAGCCAATGGAGCGCCGAAAATGTCCCCCATAAAACGAGAATATTCTGCCCAGTTCATACCGAAATGGAATTCCTGAACAATACCAGTCACCACACCCATAGCAAAGTTAATTAGGAACAATTTGCCCCAGAACTTAGCCATTTTTTTGTATACTTCTTTACCAGTCGACACGTAGGTCCACTCTAAAGCAGCAACAATCACTGTCATACCTAGTGTGAACGGCACAAATAACCAGTGATAGATAGATGTTAGCGCGAATTGCAATCGGGCTAAATCTACAGCTTCAAACATGTGTTTTCCTCCTTAGAATAAAATACTAACATCACTTGACGAGCTTTTACAAAAAACCTTGCATCATTGCGACTATAAAAAAAGCTCAAGCCTCAGCGATAATCAACTGTTCTCGTTGGGCAAGATTCTTAAAATTAACCGCTTCCAACTGATTGACCAATTGATGCTGAATCACGCCCATTGCTTCATTTATAGCACAATGCCCCTTACAAGACTTAGAGCAAGAACCTACATCATATAAACAACGTTGTAAATACGCATCCCCTTCTACGGCTCTAATTACATCAAGCAACGAGATCTCTTGAGGGCTTCGATTCAGGGCAAACCCACCATCTACCCCTCTGAAAGATTTCATAATTCCTGCTGCAATGAGACTACGCATAATCTTGAGCAAAAAGCGTTCTGGAATCAACTCATGCTCAGCCAATACAGCACCAGTTATCTTCGATCCCGAAGGTAATAGCGCCATATGCAAGACCATGCGAAATGCATAATCCGTGGCCTGATTTAACTTCATAAAGTCTCCTTTCTCGTGCACTCGGACAAACGTATTACTAAATCTAGTATAAATGAAATAAAACAATACTGCAATGGTATTGTTTTAAACAAGATAAATTAATTCACTTACTTCTCATGCTCATATTCTTTGGATCAATTACCTACTTTTATATCCATCAAATATTGATTGTCATCATATATAAAAAGACTGCTCTCAAAAGAACAGTCTCCATATATATTATTTTGTAATTTCTCGCACCAAATGGCCCATTTCAGGAATGATGAGTTTGCTCATCGCTAAGGTGACGGCCCCAACAGAGCCAGGAATAGAAAACATCAAAGTGTTATTCTTAACACCAGCTTCTGCACGAGATGCCATTGCTTTTGTTCCAATATCCTCCGTATAGGATAAATATCTAAAGATTTCACCAAAACCTGGAATATGCTTTTCATATAAGCTATTTACAGCCTCGATGGTAACATCTCTCATAGCAATACCAGTTCCCCCAGTAGATATAATGACATCAATAGACTCATCATTACACCATGGAGTCATAGCATTTATTATAGACTCACAATCATCAATTACAATTTTGCGATCTGCTACAATATGATTTGCTGCTTCCAAAAATTCTTGAACTTTGTTGCCTCCTTTATCAGTTTCTAATGTACGAGTATCAGATACAGTTAATACTGCAACACGTAATGGTCTTGCTACAACTTCGTAAGACATAATTCCTCCTAAAATAAAGGCATAATAGACGCTAATATCGGCCATCCATTGTCGCGTAATGTATCACGCAATGCCCATGTATACTTAATAAGCGGTGCACAATGTAGGCGCAACCAAAAAGATAAATACGGTGTATCTCCTTGGAATACAGCTAGTCGATTTAGAGCATATAAATTATCCCCTGGCTTTACTGTCCCTGGTTGGACAGTGAAAGCCATTTTATACCCAGACTGTTTAGTAACATATTGAACGAGCATATCATTAAAACCACCAGGATAGGCCAAGTAACTAATAGGTTCTCCTAAGATACCTTCCATAGATGTTTTACCACCGAGAATGGCATCAGGCAATTCCGTAGGATCCATATGAGTTAGTATCTTATGATGATTTGTATGCCCTTGAATGTCAAAACCAGCAGACTCCATTTGGTGCATTTGTGCAGTATTTACAAAACCAGGCGTATTGGCAGCGTCACTAATCATGAACAAAGTAGCTTTCATATTATATTCTTTTAATATAGGCAGTGCATGTTCATAATTATCCACATAACCATCATCAAATGTTATTACTATAGGCTTCTCTGGTAAATCCGAACCATTTTGTAAATAATCATACAACTGATTCAATGTAATCGTATTATACCCATGATTATGGAGGTATTCTATCTGCTCCTTAAACTGATCCACATGCAATGTTAAAGCGGAGTGTTTCTCATCATTTATTTGATGGTAATTAAGTACTGGTACACCATATAACTTGTAATCTGAAGACAGACCCCACATAATTCCAATAGAAACCGCTAAGATTGCAATACATATTGCAATACAATATAACAACGTTTTAATGCAGCTCTTTCCATATTTATACATATAAAATAATCACTCCCATCGACTTACATACACAATGAGAATACCATATTTTTAATAAAAGTATCAAGAAAATAGACGTATAAAAAAAAGATCATTTTTTCTACAACTAAACTTAAATTCCTATCAATGCTCATTGTAGATTTACCTTCACTGCTCCGCAGTTCTGTACAGCTTACGTTCGGAAAAAGGTGATGTGTGAGCCCCATACGTCGTTTAATCCTAATTACTTTTCCCTTGTCCTACTTGCTTCCTCACTGTGGATTTTCCTTCACTGCTTTGCAGCTCGGTAAATCTTACGTTCGGAAGAAAGTGATGCAGTGAATCTGTCGTCGCGTTGC